>Ga0066610_10000297_pt1 | contig 35256 bp, 28 predicted proteins | sample SaaInlV_DNA_165m_FD_60375 | JGI IMG/M metagenome (GOLD analysis project Ga0066610, IMG submission 60375) | Marine microbial communities from expanding oxygen minimum zones in the Saanich Inlet - SI075_LV_DNA_165m | ecosystem: Environmental > Aquatic > Marine > Unclassified | place: British... | reverse complement strand
CGCCAACATACTTTGCTGTATCTTCTATATATCCAGGCCAGGGAGTGTTTTGCTTTACTCGATCCTCATAAATAGGGTGAAATCCTTTCAAGATACTCAAGTACGGAGTATCGGCAACAAAGAAGAACTTTCCACCTGGTTTCAGGAGAGCATAGGCATATTCAATGGCTCCTTGCAGTTTCTCAGGCGGTAATAAATGGAGAACCCTACAGGCCAAAATGCCGCCAAATGAATCTTCAGGAAAATTGCATTCCTCAGGAAAAGCGCCAGGGCACAATGTTACTTTTTCTTTCGAGCGATCGGATAGTTTATCTTTAAAGATTTTCAGATGTTCGTGACACAAATCATTCATAAAAACGTTATCATTTTTTTCTACGAGATATTGGGTGGTTACCCCATAAGCTGCCCCAATTTCTAAAACCGGCAAGTTAATGGTGCTAGCATACTCAATGAACTCTTTACTGTAGGCATCTGGCTCCGTAGTCATATATCCCATTTTATTCAATGTATTAACGAACATGTATAAGATCCCTTTTTAAAAATAATTCACTCGATTTCTATAAATTTTACGCAATTTTATCATAAGGCTCTCCTTGAACAAGAGACGTTTCTTCTCTCTCCGTTACGTCAGTACTTTCGGGGAAGAAACGCAATAGATTTTTCTTTTTGATTACAATAAGGGACAATAGCCCTATTATGGCGCTTGCCAGCATATAAAGAGTGGGGCCAAAATGGGTGTTTATTCTATAAGAAAGTAAGGAAATCACCAGAGGAGAGCAGCCTCCAAATACAGCGAGCCCAAATGAAAAATTGAATGAAATCCCAGTGTATTTACTTTTGGTGGGAAACAGCGAAAAGGTCAAAAGATTGGAAGGAGCAATAAAGCTAGCAGCTAGGGTAGCAAGTATTGCTTGACCAAAAAACACACCGGCAGTGGTCCTCAGAGACAATAGGTAGAATATTGGATACGCTAAGACTATGCTAGATATGGCAACAGAGACCATCAACTTGTAGGGCCCAATTCGATCGGTTAGCATCCCCATAAAAGGCGTTATAAGCATATATAAGAAAACAGCCCCCATGTTGGTGATGAGAGCTATGTTTTCCGGAATGAGCAGCACTTTCGTTAGAAAGGCATTTAGCCCCACGAGTGTTAAGGACAGAAATCCCATACACCACCCAATTCCTATGGTGCATAAAGATGTCGTGGTTTCTTCAAGTAGAACATTTTTTATGGGAACACTAACGGTGCGCCGTTCGCTTTTTAAGCGGTTAAATGCTGGTGTTTCGTCCAGATTATTTCTTATGTACATGCCAACAATAGCGATAGCAACTCCAAAGAAGAAAGGAATTCTCCATCCGTGGGGGTCTAGCCCTGAGCGTGTACAAAGATACGCCAAACAAGCAGCTAAAAAGAAACCAATAAGGGCAGAAGCACTTATGAGGGAGCTGTAGAGACCGTTTCTTGAAGAATCTGTATTATGTTCAATAAAGAATATTGCGGAGCCGTTGTATTCTCCCCCTGTACAGAGCCCCTGCATGAATCTAAAGGTGATTAACAGGATAGGCGCCATCATGCCAATGCTATGGTAAGTAGGAAGAACTCCAATCAGGAGAGTTGGAATAGACATCAAGAAAACGGATAGAAACAAAGCCCTTTTTCTTCCGAGTTTATCTCCAATGTGTCCGAATAAAAGAGCCCCTATAGGGCGTGCTAGAAATCCTACTGCAAACGTTCCCAGGGTTGCGACGATAGATAGGATCGGAATATCCGTCGGGAAAAAAAGATATGACATCACAGGCGCTACGAAACCAATCAATCCCAGATCATAATATTCCAGAATGTTGCCTACCATTGCAGCGCGTAATATTTTTTTATTATTCATATTATTAGACATAACATGCGTCTCCTTCTTGTGTGGGAGTGGATGTTTTTTTTACACAGTTGAGATTCTGATCTTGGAGGGAGGAACTAAATGATTTGAGGACATTTAAATTATAAATTTTTGCAAGGGGAAGAGATTTCTTGTCACATGTGGTTTTGAGTAGCAGAGCTAAACCAGTCTCACAAGGAGGCCCTGATGAATTTAACTTCTGCTGTTGTTTTCGAACTATATACGTAAAACTCATGTGGGACGATTTTGCGTTCTGTATTTAAATTAACCCAACGATAACCAAGCTAGCTAACCCCCCATCAGATTCTCGTCGCTCCCACGCGTACTTTATATACACCCAAATCGTATCTCAGGAAATCTCCTTTGTAAAGGGCTACATCTGGATCAAAATTCTGCATAAAGAATATAAATAGGCATGAGTTTAATTTTGTTTTGTAATGTCTTTCTGGGTGTTGTATTTCCTGTGTTTTTTTGCCAATATCTTCCTGTTAGGAACTATAACAATGTCCTGTTTCCGTAATGAAGATTGCTAATACGTTGATCATTTTTCAGCTTCAAGCCCTTGAAGATAACTATATTTACGTAATTCATGATGAAGCGAGCGGAGAAACAGTTGCAATTGATCCATCAGAAGCTGCACCAGTTTTAAAACTTTTGACTGAAAAAAATTGGACACTTACCAAAATCTTAAATACCCATCATCACTGGGATCACGTGGGGGGGAACCTAGAACTCAAAAAGGCAACCGGCTGTATGATTATTGGGTCTTACTATGATAAGGATCGTATTCCGGGGCTTGATGAGACGGTCATTGAGGGAGACTTAATTCACATTGGGAAGCATACGGCTAAAATCATAGAAATCCCGGGGCATACTTTGGGACATATTGCATTTTGGTTTCGTGATGCCAAGACATTGTTTTGTGCTGATACACTTTTTTCTCTCGGCTGTGGCCGGCTCTTTGAAGGAACGCCAGAACAGATGTGGCAGTCTCTCCATAAACTGCGTTCTCTCCCCGATGATACAATGGTTTACTGCGCCCACGAATATACCGAAGCCAATGCGCGTTTTGCTTTAACCATTGAACATGAAAACGTGACGCTCCTCAAAAGGGCTCACGACGTGAAAGCGTTGAGAGCAACTGGCCAGCCGACTGTTCCGTCCCTTCTGGGTGAAGAAAAGGCGGCTAATCCCTTTTTGCGGGCCGATGCACCAGAGATTCAAAAGGCGGTTCATCAAATAGGAGATACCATTGGCACTTTTGCCAAGCTTCGGAAGATGAAGGATGATTTTTGAGTCAAATATCCTCTTTCAATATGGATTTTGAAGCTAGGCATGATCTCACAATTTTTTCCTTAAATTGTTAGGCAAAGTAGGCTAATAATACGGGATTAATTCAGCGGCTAGGATACCATGTCTCTCAAGAAAAATGAAAACCATTCCATGAACCCCATTTTACATGGGGGCGTTCCAGAAGGGTACGAGCCTTTTGTTTTGGAAAAACTGGTGCGTGAGCAAAAGAAGTCCGTTCTGTTTATTCTGAGAGACGATCGGCGCATGGAGGAGGTTAAGCGTGTGCTGAGTTTCTTCACCCCAAAACTTAGGGTTGTGGAGTTTCCTGCCTGGGACTGTGTCCCTTATGATCGTGTTTCCCCAAGGGCTGATCTTATGGCGCGGCGATTGGAAACGCTGACAATGATTGCCGATGGGCAGCTGTCTGAGCCCTTTATTTTGCTGACAACAGTGAATGCGATTTTGCAGAGAGTGCCCCCGAAGGAAGTATTTAAGGGGGTTAGCCTCTGTCTTCGGCGAGGAGATACCTTTTCTAGTGATAAATTGATTGAATTTTTTGCTAGCAATGGTTTTTTGCGAGTGGAAACAGTGCGAGAGCAGGGGGAGTTTGCCGTTCGGGGCGGCATTATGGACTTATTTTCTCCGGGTCAGGATAAACCCATCCGTTTAGATTTTTTCGGAGATGACATTGAAAGTATTCGCTCCTTTGATCCCATGACTCAGCGTTCTCTGGAAACTTTGGAGAGTCTAACCCTCAAACCCGCCAGTGAAGTCCTGGAGAGTCGGAAGGATATTTCTCGATTTAGATCCCAGTATGGGGAACTTTTTGGCAGTAAGGCAGCCAATGATCCTCTTTATGAATCGGTCAGTGCTGGAAAGCATTTTCCGGGGCAAGAACACTGGTTGCCTCTTTTCTACCAGCATATGTCTACCATATTTGATTATGTGCCGGATGCTTGTCTTATTTGGGACTATCAGTGGGAAGTGGCAGTACAGGCACGCTTGGAACAGATTCAAGATCACTACGAGGCACGTGTTGAGTTTTCAAAGGTGGAAGAATCAACGTATCGTCCCTTGCCTTCAGAGTATCTCTATTTGAAATCTGACGAGTTGCTTCCTGGAATAGCCATTTCACCTTTTGCTGCAGGGGAGGAGGACTCTGCCCCAATGGACATGGGAGGACGGCCCATACATGCTTTTTCCACAGCACGCATTTTGGCAGAGTCCCGGGGAGAAAAAAGGACCCTTCTGGAAGAAGTATTGAAATTTTGTGGGGAGCAAATTAAAGAAGGACGCCGTGTTCTTATGACGGCTTTGAGTGATAAATCTGCTCGCCGACTGCAGGATCTTTTTAAGGAACGAGATTTGGCACAACTTATGCCAGTAGGGACTTTCAAAGATTTGATGGGTTTGCCCCAGAAATCCATTGGCGTTACCGTTTTAGAGTTAGAAAAAGGGTTTCTTGCTTCCAATCTATGTGTTCTCACAGAGCAAGATATTTTTGGCGAAAGGCTTATCCCTCTGAGCCGCACTAAAAAGCAGAGCGCAGATAAGTTATTGGAAGAGCTTTCCAGTTTTTCCGAAGGGGACTATGTGGTGCACATTCAGCATGGAATTGGCAAATACGAGGGATTGGAGACTTTACAAGCCGGGGGCACTCGACACGATTGTTTGAAGGTCTTGTATGATGGAGATGACAAACTTTTCGTGCCCGTGGAAAATATTGATGTTCTTTCCCGGTATGGTTCGGAAGACACTCAGGTCAAGTTAGATCGCTTGGGCGGAGCAGGTTGGCAGATGCGAAAGGCCCGTGTCAAAAAGCGTATCAAGGAGATTGCTGACAAATTGATGAAAATTGCGGCCGAGCGTCAGTTGCGCAAAGCGACGGCTGTTTCAAAACCCTCTGGGCTATATGAGGAATTCTGCACACGTTTTCCTTTTCCGGAAACCGATGATCAATTCCGTGCCATCGAGGAAACCATCGAGGATATTGCCAAAGATGTTCCCATGGATCGTTTGATCTGTGGGGATGTGGGCTTTGGAAAGACAGAAGTTGCTTTGCGGTCAGCCTTTGTGGTTGCTGCTATGGGCAAACAGGTGGCTATTGTTGTGCCGACGACGTTGTTGTGTCGGCAACATTTTAAGTCTTTTAAAGAGCGATTTGTAGGCTTTGGCTTGCGGGTGGAACAAATTTCACGCTTGGTAACGCAAACCCAAGTAAGCAAAATTAAAAAGGAAGTAGAAGAGGGGTGCGTGGACATTCTGGTGGCCACTCAGGGTATATTTTCAAAATCCACCAATTTTAAGAATCTAGGCTTGTTAGTCGTAGACGAAGAGCAGCATTTTGGTGTGGTCCAAAAGGAGCGCCTTAAGGAACGCTACCCCAATGTTCATGTACTGACTTTGACGGCAACGCCCATTCCTAGGACACTTCAAATGGCGCTGACAGGGGTTCGTGAAATGAGCCTCATTGCAACGCCGCCTATTGATCGTCTCGCAGTGCGGACATTTGTCATGCCATTCGACGGAATGATCCTTCGAGAGGCAATTTTGAGAGAACAGCATCGGAACGGGCAGGTGTTTTATGTGTGCCCTCGCATCCAAGATTTGGGGGCCATTAAGATGAAGTTGTCCAAGATCGTACCGGAGGCAAAAGTTGCCATGGCCCATGGTCAAATGCCTTCTCGCCAATTGGAAGATGTTATGACAGGGTTTTACGACGGAAAGTATGATGTCCTGTTGTCGACAAACATTATTGAATCAGGGATTGATATCCCGACGGCTAATACTCTTATTGTCCATCGAGCTGATATGTGGGGGTTGGCCCAGCTTTACCAGTTGAGAGGGCGGGTAGGGCGCTCAAAGTTGAGGGCGTATGCTTATTTGACGATAACAGCCGGGAAGAGCCTTACCAAATCAGCCCAGAAACGGCTGGAAGTGATGCAAACTCTGGACGGATTGGGGGCGGGATTTTCACTTGCCAGTCACGATTTGGACATTCGTGGTGCTGGAAATTTGGTGGGTGAGGAACAGTCTGGTCATGTAAAGGAAGTGGGCGTAGAGCTCTATCAGCATATGTTGCAGGAGGCAGTCCATAGCCTTAGAGAAACGCAGACCGATGAACCTATAGATGAAGGGCTTTCACCTCAAATAAACTTGGGAGTCTCCATCATGATTCCGGAAAACTATGTGTCCGATTTGGGGCTTCGCATGGGGTTGTACCGTCGTTTGGGGCATTTGAAGGAACCAGAAGCAATTCAGCATTTCCAAGAGGAACTTCAAGATCGATTTGGCGACGTGCCTGAAGAAGTAAAGAACCTTCTCAATGTGGTGCATTTAAAAAATTTGGCAGTAAGGGCTGGTGTAGAGAAGATTGATGTAGGCTCCAAAGGAGTGGTCATTGCATTTTACAAGAATATGTTTGACAATCCTTTGGGGTTGGTCGAGTTCATCAATGACCAAAAAGGCACTGTCAAGCTGCGTCCTGATCACAAGCTGGGGGTGTTGCGAGCGTGGGCTAGTACAGAAGAACGCATGGCTGGGCTCGAGTCCTTACTGAAGAGATTAGGCGATTTCAGAAAAAGTGAAGAAAAAAAACATGAAGCAGCAAACTAGAATTCTGACGACCATAATGGCTGGGAATGCCTTAGAATTCTACAACTTTGCTGTTTATGTTTTATTCATTCCGGTTATTGGGCCCCTGTTCTTTCCTTCAGAAGACCCTGCGGTCTCTGCCATGGGAAGCATCATGGTTTATTCGGTGGGGTATTTATCCCGTCCCTTTGGAGGCCTATTGTTCGGTCATATTGGGGATCGGTATGGGCGTCGTAAGGCTCTTATGCTAAGTGTTTCCTTTATGGCTGTTCCAGCTCTTGTGATCGCTTGTTTGCCCACCTATGGGACAATTGGATTCATGGGGCCAGTTATTTTAACAATTTGCCGCCTTTTTCAGGGCTTTTCCTTGGGCGGAGAATATCATGGGGCCTCGATTTTTGTCATTGAACACGGAGAAAGATCCCGAGGAGGCTTTGCAGGGAGTGTGATTTTGGCTTCTTGTTACATGGGCGTGCTACTAGCAACCATTGTTGCTACCACATTTAATAAATTTTGGTTCCCTGAATGGAGCTGGAGGATCCCTTTTTTGGTGGGTTTTTTAAATGGTTTTATGGTTTTGTATATTCGTTATAGGATGACGGAAACCCCCAGGTTTCTTGATTATATAAAGAAGGAGCGTCCAAAGAGCATCCCCATATTGGCTATTTTTAAAGCCAATCGGAAATCCCTCATGTGTGGCGTTTTTGTGGCCTGTGCCTCTGGGGTCATGGGGTCTACCATGGGGTATATGAGCACCTTTCTTGTTATATTCAAGGGTTGGGATGTCTTTCATGCTGTCATGGTTGTGGGACTTGGGTGCCTTGTTTATATAGGACTGCCACCTATTATTGGACGTCTCTCCGATCGACTTGGGGCTCGGCGCGTTATGCTTTGTGGTCTGACGTGCGTTTTTCTGTTTTCTTTTCCCGTTTTTTATATGTTTTCAACGGGAATTCCCCTATGGGTTTGCCTGGGCCAAGTCCTATGGTGCTGCGGAACCAGTGTATTTGAAGCCCCCCTTAATAACTTTTTGAATCAACTATTCCCAGTATGGTCCCGATATAGTTCGATCGGTGTTACATACTCTATTGGGATTGTCATTTTTGCAGGTCTTAACCCCCTCATTTTAACTTATACGGCCCAGAGTTCCTCGTATGTAGAGTCATCTGTCGTTTGGATAAGTTTTCCATTGTTTTTAGGTTTTTTAGGGACTTATTTTTCCAAAGGATTGAATGGGAATAGATAGACGACAGAAAGGGAAGGCAATATAACTGAACCGATCTTGTAGAAGTTTCTATTTTTATCCTCTAGCATCTCGCATTTGACATCCACTTGAAGGTGGATCCCGCGCTCATAAGAAATTCTAAGGCGCACCTTCGGTTTGCCAAGAATTCCTAATGGCCGGGAAGACGGTTGTGGGGCCAGATCAAAAAAACCTTGAAAATGACAAGAAAGTTGTATATATTAACTATTCAATTAAATCAAAGTATTTGTAAGGTTAAATTTATGAATAGTAAATTAAATATTGTTGAACCTGAAATTGAACTAATGTCTGGGGAAGCGTCATTAGTTAATCATCGGGTTGATGAACTTACAAGAAATTTTGCCTCTCAGCTAGAGAAGCACGGCATTATGCACTTTTCGTATACACTGCTTCATGGAGATGGTTCGTCTCAGTTTTATTTCAATGATAAAAAGTGGGGCAAGCGTATGATTGATGACGAATGTCATAAGGAAGATGCCCTGGTTCAGTATTGTCTCTCAAAGAATTCTTCATTTGTGCCATGGGATCTGCTTGCCATGAATAAACAGCAAAAGGAAATATTTGATGAACGTCAAAACGTTCATAAAAAGTATAACGGAGTAGCTGTCTCGCTTATAAAAACAGATACACCTCTTATGTTCGCTCTTTCCACTGATTCAAAGGTTTTTGATTTACCCCATTATCTTGCGAAGCACAAAGATGTCATCAGAGATAGTGTGGACTTCATCAAAGGTATACATCGTGACCAACGCGTTAAAAAGCTTTTGAGTTCAGCCTTTCTAGAGGAAGATGGATTTGTACCTGAAAAGTCTGGTATTTTACACTAACAATTGTGCATTTTGCGATGCCAGACGATAGGAATAATGCTCTGTATCTTTGAGGCACTAAAGTTAGTTTTCGATTGGGTGTTGTGGTTGAAGCTATTAAAGACAAAGTTTTCACTGTCATTAGCTTTCTCTAAGGTCCTAATAAGGATTTCACCGGTTTTTGTCTCGATAATACAGTGATTGTCTAGCGCATGATGAAAATCGCTTTTGATGAGTTTAAATCCACCGACGTAATCACCTGGAGCATAAAGAGGAAGCATGAGCTCATCTTGAACCATGCGTACTTCGGCGTCATCGTTTGTTTCTCTGAAATTATTAACTTCCTTGAGGATTTCAATTTCATGAGCAATTTCTTCATTTTTGCTCATCAAAAAATCGTCCAGCGACTTTTCAAAAAAGTCTGAGTATGAATTACAATGTTCAGCTGAAGCAAAATTCTCTACAGAATCATTTACCATTTTTTCTCTCTCCCCATAAGAGCAATTACTAAATCTCATTTTTATTGCTGTGCTGGATTTTTCCAATTATGCACAATCTTTTTTTTATTGTTTCTAGCATACGTCTACATATAAGGAAAGAGGAATAAATTAAAAAATTAAAAAGCCCAATGAACTGAAGGGGATACTTTAGAACAGCCCCTTTAGTAATCCCTCAACAGCCTTAACCGGGTCGGGAGCTCCTTGACGTTGTGAAGGTGATGTGCCCTTGGAGCCGCCAGGTGCTGCTTTTTTGCCTCCTCCAAGTCCTATATCTTCTAGAGGCCCGAGAAGGCTATCCAAAAGTTTCCCGCCTGTTTTTTGCAAAACGGCATTTTGTAGTTTGCTTGAATCTACGGAATATCTCGGGGCATCAAGTTTTCCCTGGGCAAGCACTGTGACGGGTGGTAGATCTTGGGCCTTCTTTAAGGCAATGGAACTTTTCACATCCAGGAACCATTGCGGGAAATTAACGACAATGCTGCTGCCCCATTGAGTGACACATCTTCGGAGTCTAGATCAATCCTCTGGCTTCTTAGGACGCCATCTTTCAAGAGAAAGTCAATTTTCAATGAACTGATTCTCGTTTCTCCACGGCTTGTTAGGGCATCAAATATACCTACGACACCGGAAATAACGTCGGATTTTTTCAAAGCACTGACGAAAGCGTCCACATTCACGCCAAGGGCTATGTTGTTTACTGAGATATCAGCAGCTCCACTGGAGGCCGCTACCATATCATAGACGCTCTTTCCCTTGGCATTAGCTTTCATGCTGGCGTTTATAGTACCGCCTCTTATGTATTCTCTCGCCGCCTGGGGTAACGAGGAGGCTGCCGCCTCGGGGAGACTCACATTCTTGATGGACAAATCAGTTGTTAAGTTATTATTGGAAGAGGCTAGCTTTACGTTGCCGCCAACGGACCCTCCATAGGCACTTGCGTCCAGGGAAGAAACACCTAAAGTCCCATTGGCAATTTTTATGGGTAATTTAACTTGGGTCAGTTTAAAGCCTTTGACCAGTAGGTTCTTTAACATCAGATCCACATCCACATCGGCAATGCTAAGGGCTGATAGATCTAGAGGCGTTCTAGGTAACGGTGACTGATGGGTTGGTGGCCCATTTCGGGTGAGATGAAATAGAGGCACGCCATCAGACCTGTAAGCAACGGCTACGGATAAGTCTTCAAGGTCCATATAGGCAAGAATTGGATCCAAGTTGACTTGCGAGGATTCAAGCTTGCCTTTCAGAGTGGGCTTGCCGCTCTTTAGGGATAGATCCAGTTTGCCTTTTAAATCGATCCCCATTAGATCACTGTTTAAGAGGGTTAGGGTGGCAGATTGGGGCGTGCCTTTGACTTGGCTCTTGAGAGAGACGCGGTCGATTTTTAGGGGGGTTCCCGTAATCTTAGACAGTGCCAGTTTATTTACGGCAAGTGCAAAGTCGTAGGAAAGCTTGTTTGGATCAAAAGTTCCCTTTACTTGGATGTCTCCCCCAAAGGCTTCTATGGACCCTTTCATATAATTTTCGCTGCTCTTTTCATTTGATTTCAGTACGACCATAAGATTGAGAGGGGTTTTGTACTCAGAAGCTCCAACCATTCTTAACCAAGGGCCCACATCGCTCATTTTGAGGCCAAGGTTAGTATCACCTGTTGAGAGTACAAATCCAAATTTGCCAGTGAGAGAATTTTGTCCCAAGGAAAGAGATACACTGTTTGCGGCAATTCGTTTCGCACTCACATCTAGTGAAGTCGTTACTGATAATGGCGCAGGTATTTTGAAGCCTTTATCCACAATAATCCAGTTTAAGAAGGCTTGAGGATCTTTGGAGGCTATCTTCATTTGTCCTTTGAAATTTCCTTCAGGGTAAACAGTTCCATTTGTCACGACTTTTAAGGCCGCATTACCATCGCTAATAGTAAGTTCCTTCGACACCTTTTTAGATTCGATTCCGTATTTGAGGGATCCCTTAATACTGAGTCCTCCCATTGCTATAGCAATATTTGGAAGGTCCACGGTTTTAGGGCTTGCTGTTATTTTGCTTGAGAAGGTTCCGCCTTTTTTAAAATCTAAAGTCTTGTTTGGAAGCTCAAGGGTAAGAGGTGCTTTGAATGAGGAGCTCTCAAGTGTGCCAGTCATAGTCAGGGAGGCCATCTCGATGGTACCTTTCAGGTCCATGGTTCCCATATCAAACTTTCCTTGCTTGATGGATAGACTAGAGGAAAGTGGAATATTCTTTTCATCAAGTTTTCCCACAGAGGATGTGAATGATAAAGCCATGCCGGCAACACTAAGGTTTCCTTTTAATTTGAAAGGGCCTTGTAAGGAGTCTAGATCTCCTTTCAGATTAAAACCCTCAAGGGACTGATACGAACCCTTTTGGAGATCACTGAAGGTGAGAGTGCCATCGGATATAATCAAATTGTGAAGGGCCGCAGCAATCATTGAAGCGTCTTGAGGGGGTGCTTTTTCTTCCGAAGTGCTTATTTCTTTTGGCGCCGGTTTATCCTTGGCTTTGGGCATAAGATCCCAGTTTTGACGTCCGTCTTTCAGGGTTTCCAAGTGAATAGTCGGCTTGACCAGTTCAAGGGACGAGATGCCTATTTCCCCTTTAAAAAGGTTGAAGAGGGAGAGACTCAGGTCCAGAGATTTCAGCTGGACCATATATTGTTCTTTGCCGCCTGGAAGGTTAGAGAGTTTTACATCTCTTACCATCACCGTTGGTGTTGGGAGAAGAGCAATGCGAATGGGGCCATCGATCTTCAGATCTCGGCCGGTGGCTTCCTTAACTTGTTTGAGAATAGGGGCCTTATACTGGCTCCAATCTATGAAATACGGGACAACTGCGACCAAAATGATAAGTGTTCCAAGAATACCACCTGTCCAATATAGGCTCTTCTTCATGATACTATGTCCCTTCTTTATTTATGATCTGTCCCGACAATTATAGCATATGGGGACTGAAGTCCCGAGTGTCTTTTGGAATTCTACTCTTATTTTATCCTGTGATGACTCTTTTGATCACTTCATTGGCGATTCTAAAATTCTTGGGGCGCTCTAACTCAGTATTCAAATATTCAAACATGCTGCTGAGATCAAGGATGCTCGCAATATGTTTCCAGTTTGGCGGAAGGCTTCCCCCATGTGATTTGTAAGCCTTCGTAACGGCTTCTTCAAAATCGTTTGGATATTGATCAGGGAAACGGAACAAGTTACCAAAATCGCTTAGAGGATTTCCAGAATAGGCGAACTCCCAATCCAGGACAGCCGTAATTTGGCCATTTTCAGCCAATAGATTCTTAAGATTAAAATCCGAATGGACCAAGCGGTTATTCGGTTTGAAGTCTTCAATGAGCTTTTCGTTTTGTGATAGAAACTTCCAAAGCTCAGTTTCAGAAACATTGGTGAGTCTTTCCTGTGCTCTTGTTTTGAGGCAAAACTCAATGTAAGAGAATGGCTCGCTTCCAAATGGTGGGGGCTTGATTTCTAAATTATTCCCAATGAATCCATGGCCAGAAAATTCATAGGTATGAATGGCGGCCAAAGTTTTTCCAATGGATTCTCCCATTTGTGTCCAATTAATTTCATTTTTTTCTTTAAGAGTTTGGGCGGACGATCCTTCCACAAATTCCATCAAGATAACGGGGAGATCCTCAATAATACTCTTTTCATCGAAATAATAGATTTTAGGAACAGGGACCGTTTTTGATACAAGTTTAAGGAGGGAGATTTCTGTTTGGGCAATAGTAAGCCCGCGCTGAACGATCCGTAGGAGGAGCGTGCGTCCATCAATTAATTCTAATTTGTAATTGGTATTGCTAAAACCACCTGAAACAGGTGCAAAAGACTTAAGCTTGGCCCCAACTTCCCATTTAAAAAGAAAATGACCGACTTGTTCCTTTGAAATACTTATCAGAGGAACGCGTCGGTCATAGGGCATTACTACTCGCTTATTCTGATGAAAACGACATCAGAAGTATCACTGAAAAACCATAAATACTCTACCAAGAAATCTGTAAAAGCTAGCTTTTACATTTACCTAGAGACGTTATTCTGGAACAGGAAACTCTACGACGCAGCAACCAACTTAAGATTTGTTGCAGAAGTCTTGCCCTTGTTTTTCTCTAGATCGTAGCTAAGGCGTTGTCCGTCATCAAGAGAACGAAGGCCCGCACTTTCTAATGCTGAGATATGAACAAAAACGTCGTTTCCACCTTCATCAGGCTGAATAAAACCAAAACCCTTTGTTGGGTTAAACCATTTAACTGTACCAGTTGCCATACTAAAATCTCCTTGGCGTTAGAACTACATACTTCATTATGCAGCATAGAAAACCACACGCTTTATTGTGTGGCATATTTTACGTAACCCTTATCATGCATATATTTGGCTGCAATACAAGTAAAATAATAAGTTAGACTGTCTAGCGTTGGAGTGATGGGGGAGGAAGACTGGATCCCGCGCTCATCCGTCTTCGCTTCCGCTACGACGTGATGGGTCTGATCTCTGAACTCTGATGACTGATCTCTAGGAGCCCGTCTACGCGATGCTTCGACGGGGCATCCGCTTCTCTAACGCGACGCCTCACAAATCCTAACGGATTTATCACGTCGTAGCGTAAGCGAAGAGTAAAGAGAGAGATGTTGAGAGAGCCCGTCTACGCGATGCTTCGACGAGGCATCCGCTTCTCTAACGCGACGCCTCACAAATCCTAACGGATTTATCACGTCGTAGCGTAAGCGAAGACGGATGGCGGATGGGGTGGGATTCGAACCCACGAAGAGCTTTCACCCTTGCCGGTTTTCAAGACCGGTGCCTTCAACCGCTCGGCCACCCATCCAACAGTCTAGGATTTGTCAGATGTTGCCCTTTCCGTCAAGAGGAAAAAGTTACCATATGCATGCAATCCCAATGACAATCAATGCACTATAAACGCCAGCCACTACGTCATCTAGCATGATGCCGATGGCATCTTGTCTCGTGGAGCCGCCCATATTTCTTTCTACCCAACAGGCCGGCCATATTTTGACGATGTCAAAGAATCGGAACAGAATAAAGGCCAATAGCCATAGCCGCCAATCTAGACCAGCAGGGAGGAGGGCAATTAATTGGCCGACCACCTCGTCAATGACAATGGAGGAGGGATCTTTTTGAGAGGGATTTTTCAGACGCTTTAAAATGATCACAGAGGCCCATGTGCCCAACAGAAACAGAATCGGGATGCAGATCAGTAAGAGGGAAAATCCTCCTATCCACATCAGGCAATATGCAAGAGGCAAAGTCGCCAAAGAACCCCATGTGCCAGGCGCTTTTGGCAGAAACCCTGTGCCAAACCAATGGGCAATTAGGCACGGTACGTTGGGATATTTGGAATGCGTCTGTTTCATTCTGGCTTGTTCATTCTGTCTTGGCGCATTATCTGTGTCTGCTAACTCTAATTTTAATGTCATCTCCAATGATCTGCAAAATCTACCATTTCGAGCCAGAGAATGTAAACGACAGATTCTTCTTGATCCCCGTTGATTGTTCTCTTATGTTTAGGCCATGGTTGGGCATGAGTATATTCTGCCCCATTTAAATTACGCACTTTGTGAAGATGTGATGTTAAAGCCCTTACAAATTGGTCCTGTTACTGTTCAAGATCCGGTGATTCTCGCGCCCATGTCCGGCGTGACCGATTTGCCATTTCGCCGTTTGGTCAAACGCCACGGTGTGGGCCTTGTGATATCAGAGATGATTGCGAGCCAAGCCATGATAAGGGCAACCCGTCAGTCTCTTAAAAAATGTGAGTTGCATCCCGAAGAACACCCCATGGCTGTCCAATTGGCTGGTTGCGAACCCAACGTGATGGCCGAAGCTGCCAAGCTTACCGAGGATCTGGGAGCGGCAATTATCGATATCAACATGGGTTGCCCTGTCAAAAAGGTAGTCAATGGGCACGCAGGATCGGCGTTAATGAGAGATGAATTGCACGCGGCTAAGATTTTAGAAGCAACTGTCAAAGCGGTTTCTGTCCCCGTGACCTTAAAGATGCGGACAGGATGGGATCATGACAACCGGAATGCTCCTTCTTTGGCTAAAGTTGCCGAAGAAAGCGGCATCCAGATGATTACCATTCATGGTCGGACCCGGTGTCAGTTGTATAATGGAAAGGCTGACTGGTCTTTTATCAAGCAAGTCAAAGAGGCGATCAGCCTTCCGGTTATTGGGAATGGGGATGTAAAAACATATGAGGATGTGGATGCTCTCTTGGAACAATCTGGAGCTGATGGGATTATGATCGGTCGGGGCACCTACGGAAAACCCTGGTTTTTATCCCAAGTAATTGAATATTTGAAGACGGGCAACAAGAACCCTACACCACCTTTAGAATATCAAAAGATGTTGATATTAGAGCATTTACAAGGGATGGCTTCCCATTATGGAGAACTCGTTGGGATCCGAATGGCGCGTAAGCATCTGAGCTGGTATAGCAAGGGACTTCCGTCCTCTGCAGAGTTTCGTTCTGAAATTAATCGATGTGAGACCTTGCAAAAAGCTGAGGAATTGATTATTGCGTACTACAACCCCATCGTCGATGGGGGGGGGTAGATAATTCGATTAAGGCAGAGATGTAATGACTGACAAGATATCCCATCATCCAAAGCATTTGCAGGCTAAAGCTGGGCTGGGTGATGCTGTTTATACTCTGTTGTCTCAATATCTCAGCAAACTTCCTCAGGGTACCGAGTATACAGGCCTTTATGCATTAGTTCAGGAAGAAATTGAAAAACCCCTCCTTCAGGTTGCCTTAGAGTTTTCAAAAGGAAATCAAACCAAGGCCGCCCAGATGTTGGGAGTGAACCGGAATACGTTGCGGAAAAAAATTAGGGAATATGGTATTTCTCTCAAAGCTACAATGCCAAAGGCAGCATAGAGTGCTTCCCACAAGACTCTTTTGTAAAGAGTGGAAATATTTCAATGAAGATTAAGGCCAGACTTAAAAAACAATTTTCCAAAGCAAGCCTTGAAAAGAGAATTGCGTTTGGCTTGGCGATTTTGGCTCTTCTATCGGGGACCGCAACCTATCTAAAACTCAATGATGCGTCTCTCTTGGAGCCTGGGAATCGAATTGTTTTCCCCTTGTTATTGGTCGATCTATCTATTCTCCTGTTGCTTGGGGTTGTCATAGCAAAGCGTTTGGTGGCCTTATGGGTGGAAAGAAAGCGGGGGAGTGCTGGATCTCTTCTACATGTACGTTTAGTGATGCTTTTCGGCTTAGTGACGGCTATCCCTACCATTTTCATGGCCTTCTTTTCCTTTTTGTTTTTCCAACAGGGGGTAGAGTCTTGGTTCAACACGCGAGTTCAGACGGCTCTTCATGATTCGGTAAAGGTGGCTCAAGCTTATCTAAAAGAGCACCAAAGGGGCATAGGGAACGATGCGTCTCTTATGTCCAGAGACCTGAGCCGGGAATTACCTTTTCTGTTACATAATGCAGAGAATTTTAATCGTTATTTGACGACTATGGCTGCAGTGAGATCCATGAGGGAAGCTATTGTTTTTGATGAAGCCCATAATATTTTGGCACGATCGGTCCTTACTTTTGCCTTGGACTTTGAATTTGTTCCGGACTGGGCACTGGAAAAGGCAAATGCTGATGGGGTTGCCCTGTTAACCAGTGAGGATGAGGATCGTGTTCGGGCCATTGTAAAAATAGAAGGGACTCCTCCAGCATATCTCTATGTGGGGCGTCCAGTGGATCCGATGGTTTTGAATTATGTGTCTAGTACCGAAGAAAGTGTAAACGATTACGATATTCTTGAGAGAGAACGTTCTGAAATTCAGATTATTTTTGCCCTTATTTTTGTGGTTGTCTCTCTTTTGCTTTTATTGGCTGCTATTCGCTTGGGAATGGTGTTTTCAAACCAGCTGGCGGCCCCAATTATCCGTTTGATCAATGCCGCCGAACAACTGGCCAAGGGAGACTTGTCGGCTCGAGTGCCAGAAGCTTCGGCAAAGGATGAGTTGGGTATTCTGAGTCGGACTTTTAACGAAATGGCGGCACAAACTCAGATTAATCAGCAAGAGCTTATAAGGGCAAACCAGAAACTAGACAGGCGTCGCCAGTTTACCGAATCGGTTTTGTCAGGCGTTTCTGCTGGAGTTATTGGGCTAGATGCAGGAGGGAACATCAATTATCCCAATCGTTCGGCTTCACAGCTCTTAAAGACTGATCTTTCAAAATTCCTAAGAAAGAATTTGGTTTCTGTTTTCCCTGAGGCTATCGAATTGTTGGAGAAAGCGAAGAGTGCCATTCAGAATGTGGTAGAGGGAGAAATCACTCGGACTCATGATGGATATCAAATGATATTTCTGGTGCGGGTCACTCGTGAGCAGGATAAGAAGGGAGATCTCAAAGGATTTGTGGTGACTTTTGATGACTTGACCGAACAATTGGCTGCTCAACGAAAAGCAGCTTGGTCAGATGTGGCCCGTCGTGTAGCTCATGAAATAAAAAATCCTCTTACGCCTATCCAACTTTCTGCAGAACGTTTGAAAAGGAAATATCTTCCTCAGATTCAAGAAGATCCGCAAGCTTTTCAAAAATGTATCGATACCATCGTGCGTCAGGTGGGAAATATTGGAAACCTGATTGGAGAGTTTTCAGATTTTGCTCGGATGCCTTCCCCGGTTTTTGAGGAAGAAGAGTTGCGGGATATGTGTCAGCAGTTGGTTTTGCTCCAACATAATGCGCACCAGGATATTGATTTAAAGTGTCGGTTTCCCGATGAGCCCATTTATGTGAACTGTGATGCTAACCAGGTGGGGCAGGCTCTGACAAACTTATTACAGAATGCCATAGATTCTATCCAAGAACGTGTGCCAGTTGTGGCTGGAGCAGCGCTTCCAAAGGGCAATATTGTGCTTACCTTAACACGGGAACGCCATGAGGTCCGTTTAACCATTGAAGACAATGGGAAGGGGCTTCCCAAAGAGGGGCGTGAACGCTTGGATGAGCCGTATTATACAACGCGTACAAAAGGAACAGGTTTGGGGCTTGCCATTGTTAAGAAGGTTATGCATGATCATGGGGGTACACTTGTAATGCAGGATTCTGTCGGGGGTGGTGCGGAAGTGACTCTTCTTTTTCGGGTTGAGGACGCTGTTGTTCAAGATGGGGATTCCGTTAGAAAAAAACAGGAAATGGTTCAATAAGTCATGTCACAGTCTGTACTTATAATTGATGATGAAGAGGATATTCGTCGCCTTGTCTCAGATATTTTAGGGGATGAGGGGTATGAGACTTATACGGCTGCCGATGGTGCTTCAGCTATGGAGACCATCAAAGTTCGTAGACCCTCGCTAGTGATTTTGGACATTTGGTTGAATGATAGTCGATTCGATGGGATTGAACTCTTGGATATCATTAAGAGCGATCACCCTTTGGCCCCGGTTATTATGATTAGTGGCCATGGAACTATTGAAACAGCTGTTAAATCTATTCAAAAAGGCGCCTATGATTTTGTGGAAAAGCCTTTTACGGCAGAGCGTTTGCTTCTCGTTGTAAAACGTGCTCTTGAGGCTTCTCGTCTCGTTAGGGAAAATATAGAACTTAGGGACAGAGTTGGAGAAGATGAGTTTGTCGGAGAATCTTCTGCTGCAACCCAGCTTAGAAGCACTATTGAAACTGTGGCCCCCACAAAGAGCCGTGTGTTTATTTCAGGAGATGACGGGGCTGGTAAAAAGACGGTAGCTCGTCTGCTCCATAAGCATTCTCAAAAATCTGCGGGTCCCTTTGTCTCTCTCAACTGTCGCAAAGCTTCTCCACAGACCATCGAGGAAGAACTTTTTGGTCGAGAAGGTCGCGCACAAAGTCCTCTTCATCCTTCTAAGACTGGCTGTTTTGAGATGGCCTATGGTGGCACGCTGTTTCTTGAAAATGTTGATTGTCTTCCCTTGGAGGTACAAGCGAAACTTGTAAAGGCATTGCATACAGAAATGATTCGGCGAGTGGATTCATCCCAAGCGATTCCAGTTGATGCTCGGATTATTTCTTCTAGTGCGGCTGATATGGATGTATTGATTAGTTCTAAGAGGTTTCGGGAAGATCTCTATAACAGGTTGAATGTGGTTTCTGTCAAAATTCCTTCCTTGAGCAATCGTCGCGAAGATATCCCAGCTTTAGCAGAAGGATTTAAAAATAAATTTCAGACGGAAAAAGGGAAGCATGCCGCAACTTTTAGCGAACAAGTTATATTGAAACTCAAAGCCCACGATTGGCCAGGAAATGTTCGTCAATTAAAGAATGTTGTGGAGTGGGCTTTGATTACTTCTTCCAATGATCCGGGGGAAAAAATTGGGGTGGAAGCTTTTCCCCTAGATATGTCAGAAATTAATGTAGAAGAGCCGCCAAAAGTTGATAATGAAGATGTCTTGAATTTTCAGTTGCGCGAAGCACGTGAAATATTTGAGCGCAACTATTTGAGTAGTCAAGTGAATAGATTTGGCGGCAATATTTCTCGCACCTCTGAATTTGTTGGTATGGAACGATCTGCCCTTCATCGAAAGTTGCGGGCTTTGGGACTATCCAGCGAAAAAGCAGAGTCGAGGAAAAAGAATAACGCCTAGCCAATGGAGAATATGCCATGAGGGTGATCGTTTGTGGAGCAGGGCATGTTGGCATGGGGATCATCCGATACCTGGCCGCTGAAAAAAACGATATTGTTGTTATAGATGAATCTGTCGAACTTATAAAAAAAGTGGAAGACAGTATGGATGTTCAAACGGTAGTTGGTGTGCCGTGCCATCCAGAATCACTTCATCGTGCAGGAGCTACGGAAGCAGAAATGTTGGTGGCCGTAACCCCTGTTGATGAGGTCAATATGGTTGCGTGTCAGGTTGCGCATTCGCTGTTCCATCTCCCCCTTAAAATTGCTCATTTAAGGAATCAGGCTTATCTTGATCCCCGCTGGTTCGATTTGTTTAGTACGAATCACATGCCTATTGATGTCGTTATTTCTCCCGAAGTTGAAATCGCAAAGGCCATTCAAAGAAATATCCGACTTCCTGGGGCTTTTGATCTTATTCCCAGCACGGAAGGGGAGATCCGGGTTATTGGTGTGAAATGCTCGGAAGAGTGTCCAATCTTGTACACACCCTTGCGCCAACTCACCACGCTATTTCCGGATCTGAATGTGACCGTTATCGGTATCATTCGTAATGATGAATTGATGATTCCAACCCAGGAAGACCAAATGTTGCCGGGGGATGAAGTTTATTTTATCACCGTGGCCAGTCAGGTTGATCGAGTTATGTTGGCTTTTGGTTATGAAGAAATTGCTTCACGGCATATTTTAATTTTGGGCGCTGGAAACATAGGGGTCAGTCTTGCTCGGGGGATTGAGGCTGCTCATCCCGAGGTGAGTGTCAAAATCATTGAACATAATAAAGAGCGGGCAAAATACATTTCTCAGAATCTGTCTCAAGGCGTTGTTTTGCAGGGGGATGCCCTTGATGTCAATATTTTGAAAGAGGCGGGCGTTCAAAAGACTGAAACGGTGGTGGCCGTTACAAATGACACGGAAGTCAATGTATTGGCGTCTCTTTTGGCAAAGCAAAATGGGGCCAAACGCTCCATAACTCTTGTAAACAACCCGGCCTATACATCATTGGTTACATCCCTTGGTATAGATGCGGTCATTAATCCTCGCATGATAACCATTTCTTCTATTCTCCAACATGTTCGAAGGGGCCGTATACGTTCAGTCCATTCCTTGAGAGATGGACTTGGAGAAGTCATCGAAGCCGATGTGCCAGAATTATCTCGGATTGTGGGCAGTACTGTTGGTAACATTAACATTCCCAATAGCATTTTTGTTGGCGCTATTGTGCGGGAGGGGCTTGTGGTAGTTCCTCAAGAGAAAACGACAATCCATGCAGGAGATCGCCTCGTTATATTGAGCACCCAAAAGGGAATTGGGGATGTGGAAAAGCTATTTATGACGGAAGATTATTTTTAGAGAAGGCTAGAACGGGAGTAAGAATTTATATGTCCAGATGTGTCTACGTCAATGGTCGTTATGTCCCTCATAACGAAGCCACGATTCACGTATTTGATCGAGGGTTTCAGTTCTCCGACGGTGTTTACGAAGTGATGGCTGTTGTCGGGGGAAAGATCATTAGTGAACAGGAGCATTTAGATCGCTTAGCCTACTCGCTGAAAGAGCTGGAAATACCAGCCCCCTGTAAAGTTGCTTCCCTAAAGCATATTTTTCGAGAAGTATTAAAGCGCAACAAAATAAGGGATGGCCGATTGTATCTTCAGGTTACCCGTGGGATTGCCCCCAGAGACCATGCGTACGCGGGTGACATGTCACCCTCTATTATTGTGGCAAGTCAAAGGGTCTCTCATGAAAAAGAAGTTGCGGGAATCAAAGTAATTACAATTCCCGATGCGCGCTGGAAACGGACAGATATTAAGTCAATCTCACTTCTAGCTAATGTGATGGCCAAGAGAGAAGCAGCACAGCAAGAAGCTGGAGAGGCATGGCTGACTGACGATAACGGTTATATTCGAGAAGCCGCAGTCAGTAATGTCTGGATTGTGCTAAAGGATGGGCGTATTCTAACGCCACCCTTAAGCTCTGGCATTCTTAAAGGAACGACCCGTTCAGTTGTTTTGGACCTTATAAAGGAGCTGGGCCTTAAAGTGGAAGAAAAGCTGTTTACCGTGGAAGAGGCCGAAAATGCTGAGGAAGCGTTTATAAGTGGATCTAGCCAGTTTGTGCGCTCGGTTGTTCAGATCAACGAACGCGTGATCGGGACCGGAGAAGGGGGACCCATAACGCATCAACTGAGGGAAGCTTATTTTAAATGGATGGAAGCCATATGAACTTGTTAGAAAAAATACCCTTTCCCAAAGCCATCCTCTTTGATTGGGATGGCACCCTTGTGAATGTGGAAAATGTCATTTTTGATGTTCTTAGTAAAACGTACGTTGCCATGGGAAAAGAGGCACATGACTGGAAAAATCTTGGGAGTGTTGTGGGCCATTCACTGAGAGACTTCTTCCCAACAGTTTTTAAAGATAAGTCCAAACAGGCAGAAAAAAAGTTCTATGAACTCTATGAACAGGACCATCTGGAGGAGCTAAAATTGGTTCCAGGTGCGGACTCCCTTTTAAAATATCTGAAAGAACAAGGTATATACACAGGCATTGTAAGCAATAAAAATGGGGATTATCTTCGAAAAGAAGTGGAACATCTCCAGTTAGGTTCCTATTTTGGGTCAATTGTTGGATCTTGTGATACGCCCAAGGACAAGCCTTCCCGTGTTCCCATAGATTACGCCCTTGCTGGGGTAGGGTATAGTCCCGAAAAGGATCCTGTGTGGTATGTGGGAGACCGTTCCGTGGATTTGGAGTGTGCCCACAACGCCGAATGCACTCCAATTTTAATTTCCCACATAAATGAGGTGGACGATTTAAATAAATTCGTTTATCCCCCGAGACTTATTATAAATTCTCCAAAAGAGCTAATAAATGTCTTGCAAAGCCCCTCTAGTTTTTGTTAAAAGGGGGTTCGCTCGTATATTTTACGGCGAGACTCGTAGTAGTCTGTTGATTTTTCCCTCATATGATGGAATATTAAGATAACAGGTAAGTATAATAACAAGGAGATATGGGAAAAAATATGTCTTCAGAAAAACAAAGCTTACAAGATGTGTTTTTGAACCACATCCGTAAAAATAAATCACCTGTGACCGTTTTCTTGGTAAATGGTATTAAGCTTCAGGGTGTTGTAACTAGTTTCGACAATTTCTCTTTGCAATTGCGTCGGGATACGCATGCCCAGCTTGTCTATAAGCATGCGATTTCAACAATCATGCCCACAGTTCCTATTCAGATGTACAAAGCATCTGATGAAGACGAAGGGGAACAGGAATAAAACGCCTAGATGCCATTAGATAAAGGACAGCAGAATAAGGCTGTCCTTGTCGTTCATTCCTATTCAACTTATATGGATCGTGGACGTGGATCCTGTTTGCGTGACGCTCAATCCCAATTAGAAGAAGTCATTAGCCTCGCTGAAGCCATTGATTTGCGCGTGGAGGAGGCACGGCTCGTGAAACTGTCCAGGCCGCGTCCCTCGACACTGCTTGGTGTTGGTGTCTTGGAAGAAATGAAAGAGCAGATTTCGGCAGAGTCTATTCCTTTGCTCATCGTAAATGCGTCCTTAACGCCCATTCAACAGCGTAACTTAGAGCGATTTCTACTGTGCAAAGTGATTGATCGAACTGGGCTTATTCTAGAGATCTTTGGCGAGCGGGCGCGAACACGGGAAGGGGTGCTGCAAGTCGAATTAGCAGCGCTTACCTATCAGCGGAGTCGTTTGGTGCGTTCCTGGACTCACTTAGAGCGGCAGCGGGGAGGATTCGGATTCTTGGGGGGCCCTGGTGAAACTCAGCTAGAAGTGGACCGTCGGCTCATCGATACGCGCATTCGAAGGTTGGATCGGGATCTGAAACGCATTCGCAAGACGCGCTCTCTCCAAAGAAAGGCCCGTCAAAAGGTGCCTTATCCCATTGTGGCCCTTGTAGGATATACCAATGCGGGGAAATCGACTCTGTTTAATCGGCTGACCAGCTCAGATGTGTATGTAAAGGATCAGCTTTTTGCCACGCTGGATCCCACCATGCGGGCAGTAATACTTCCCTCTGGCAATAAAATCATCCTGTCTGATACGGTGGGCTTTATTTCCCAGCTCCCGACCCAGTTGGTGGAGGCTTTTCGGGCGACCCTGGAAGAAGTGACAGAAGCCGACTTATTATTGCATGTGCGGGATATTTCCCATCTCGATGCCGAGCAACAAGCCAAGGATGTTGATAACGTTTTGAAGGAGCTTGGCGTTGGGCAAGAGATGATCAAGCACGAAGTGTCGGTGCTCAATAAGATCGACCTGTTGCCAAAGGCTGAACAGCCAACCAAGACTTCTAACTCTAAGGATCGCATTTTTCTATCTGCCATGACCGGCAAAGGCTGTTCCGACTTATTAAAATGCATCGATGATCATATGATCAAAGGCGAAAAAGTGCATAAAGTCACCCTGAATGCCAAAGAGGGAGAGCGCTTAGCCTGGCTCTATGCAAATGCCCACGTCTTAGAGCGAGAGGAAAAGGGCGCCCAATTGCATCTCAAAGTACGAATTTCCCCCAAAAACTGGGGACGCTTTTCCCAAATGGTTGCTCACGGCGAGAGCTAACGCGGAGGTAAGTGGGTAACAAGAGCTCTTTATAACACCTTTTTTATGCAACTTAGTAGTGGGTCGTATCTTATTTCCTTATGAAGAACTTCCTCGAGACATCGGTCTACTTTCCCCGCATATCGCAGGTGTCTTTTTATGTTATTCCCGCGGTTATATTTTGCAAAGCAATGCTTCACTTTACTTGTCATGTCTTCTGTAATCTGAGCCACATCCTGACGAATTTTTTCATCTGTGAGGCATTCAGCAATACCCTCTTCCATTTTAATATACGTAGGCTGACAACCATCAATCTTTTTAAGCGCAGTAAGAAAGTTATTTATTGTTTCCTCATGAGATTTTTGGGAGCTTGTTAAGCGAGCAGTCTTAGTGCAACATCTCTTCGCTGTATAATGAGGATTTAATTTTTTGCACTCACGATAACTTTCATCTAATTTGTGCTGCTCGCTGCTCGCTGCTCGCTGCTCGCTGCTCGCTGCTCTCGTGTCGGGGGAAGGATGCATCTCTTTCTTCGGCCTTGCAAACACTACCTGTTACAAAAAACGAAAGCATTAGCACTGCTACTACGCAGAAATTCCGTGAAAATATATTCATTATGTACCATCCCCTAGCTTTTTATTACTCAATCCTGATCAACTGGAATTACTTTAATATTCTCTTTCATACTAACAGCAATACCACTAGCGGGTCAATTTTAGGATCTTTCCGTGTCACAAACGTTTTCCCAAATTGATCCCTTTTTCTTGACAAGTTGTTGTGCTATGTAGAGTTTGCAAACCATGGGTATGGGGGTATAATCGATCTTCCGCGGGCGTGGTGAAATTGGTAGACACGCTAGATTTAGGTTCTAGTGACGAAAGTTGTGGGGGTTCGAGTCCCTCCGCCCGCACCACGAATATTTTGACCATTGTAGTTAACGAAGAAATGGAACTGATTTTATGAAAGTTACCGAGGTGAATTCAAAAGGACTGGAACATACGTATAAGATCGTAGTTCCTTCAAGCGAGATCCAAGAAAGAATTGAAGCCAAATTACAAGGACTGGGTGGGTCTGTAAATGTTCCTGGCTTCCGGAAGGGAAAGGTTCCTCTCACGCTTTTGAAACAGAGGTACGGAAACACGGTGAATACGGAAGTCCTGGAAGACGTTATCAAGGAAACTTCCATGAAAGCTTTTCAGGAAAAAGGGCTTATACCGGCAACGCAACCGAGCATCAAGGTAGATCTTTTTAGTCCAGAGCAAGATCTGGAGTACACAGTGACTGTGGAAACCCTTCCTGAAATTGAAGACTTTGATTTAAAAGGACTCAATTTGGAGAAATTAACGGTTCCCATTTCTGAAGATAAAGTGGAAGAATCGCTTTTGGCGCTGGCCGAGCGAAACAAAAAGCCTGTGCCCTTAAAAAAAGCGCGCAGCAGTAAAAAGGGCGACCATTTGCTGATAGATTTTGTCGGCTCCCTCGATGGGAAGGTTTTTGAGGGCGGCACGGCGAAAGATTTTCCTATTGAAATAGGGTCTGGAAACTTGATTCCAGGCTTTGAAGATCAACTGGTGGGTGCTAAAAAGGGCGATAAGGTAACTGTTGAAGTGACTTTTCCTAAAGAATACGGGGAAAAGAGCCTTGCGGGCAAAGGAGCAGCCTTTGATGTGACCGTGAAGGAAGTCTCTGAAATGTCCTCCCACGAGGTAAATGATGAGTTTGCATCTGCTTTGGGGTACAAGGATCTCAAAAAGCTTCGGGAAGATGTGAAAGCTCAGATGGGGAAAGATTTAGATCACTTGAGCCGATCCCATCTCAAACGTAAAATATTGGACAAGTTGTCTGAAACCTACGACATTGAGGTTCCTGCCACTATGGCTGATGCCGAATTTAAGAACATCTGGGATGAGTTCTCAAATCTTGCAAAAGAGGATGATGCCTTTAAGAAAGAGATGAAGGAAAAGGGTGAGAAAAAGCTTAAGGATGAATATAGATCTATTGCCGAGCGTCGGGTGAAGCTGGGTCTTGTCTTGGCGGATATTGGGAAGAAAAACAAAATTGATGTTTCTCAAAATGAGTTGCAGCAGGCTCTTATGGAGCATGTGCGTCAGTATCCTGGACAGGAACAGGAAATCTTTGACAAGATTAAAGATAATCCTCGTGCTCTTGCCTCGCTTCAAGCTCCTTTGTTCGAAGAAAAGGTTATTGATTACCTTATCAAGAATGCAAAGCTTAAAGAACGTGAAGTTGAAGTTGCAGAGTTGACAAAGGAACTATCAGAAGACCCCCTAAGTGGATTTTCAGAAGAGTAGGGAGTTGACCAACTCTATGTACCTGGTAAGGTATAGGGTAACAAATACATAAGAAAAGGGAGTCTCTATGACACATACTATGAACACTTTGGTGCCAACCGTTATTGAACAAACCAATCGCGGTGAGAGGGCCTTTGATATTTATTCACGCTTATTGAAAGAGCGTATTATTTTCCTGACCAGCCCTGGGGCCATGGATGAAAATACGGCGAGTGTTGTATGTGCTCAGCTATTATTTTTAGAGTCTGAAAATCCCAATAAGGATATTTCATTGTACATAAACTCTCCTGGGGGTGTTGTGACGGCTGGTTTGGCCATTTTTGATACCATGAACTACATTCACTGCGATGTATCTACCATCTGTTTTGGTCAGGCGGCATCCATGGGCGCATTTCTATTAGCCGCGGGAGCTCCTGGAAAGCGCTATTGTTTACCCAATGCACGCGTCATGATTCATCAGCCTGCAGGAGGGGCCCAGGGGCAAGCAACAGACATAGAGATTCAAGCCAAGGAAATCTTGGAGATTAGAGAGCTCACAAACAGGCATTTGTCCACTTTTACGGGCCAGCCTATTAAAAAGATAGCCGATGCTGTTGAGCGAGATAGGTTCTTTAGGCCAGAGGACGCTGTGAAGTTTGGTTTGGTTGATCACGTTATTACAGAACGTCCTCAACCTGAGGAGGAAATTGAGACCAAAAAGGCAAATTCCAAGTAATTCAGTGATCAGAGTTCAGATTTGGAGACTAGGTGACTGAGGGCGCCTGCGACGGCGTCTTCCTGGCCATCCGCCATAGCGACGCGTCACGTTGTAGCATCGCGAAGACGGAAGGCGGAAAGCAATTTAAGCCCATATTTTTTTATGGATTGTGCAAAGAGCGCAATGATGTTTAAATTAGAGTATGGAGTTTAGATAAGAAACGGGGAAGATATGAGTGCATCGGGAAGCGGGGATACGAAAAATACACTTTACTGTTCTTTTTGCGGAAAGAGCCAACATGAGGTAAGAAAGCTTATCGCGGGACCGACGGTTTTCATTTGCGATGAGTGTGTGGAACTTTGTACCGATATTATTCGGGAAGAGTATAAGTCCTCTTTGGCCAAAAAAGACGGTGGTTTCCCGACTCCTGCCGAGATTTGCAAAGTGCTAGATGACTATGTGATTGGCCAAGCAGAAGCAAAGCGTGTTCTTTCTGTGGCGGTTCATAACCACTATAAGCGCCTTATTCACGACACGAAGAATGAAGAAGTGGAATTGTCCAAGTCTAACATTTTGTTGATTGGTCCTACTGGGTGTGGAAAAACCCTTCTAGCGCAAACGTTGGCAAGGGTCCTGGATGTTCCATTTACCATGGCCGATGCGACCACATTGACCGAGGCTGGTTATGTTGGTGAAGATGTTGAGAATATCATCCTTAAACTTTTACAGTCTGCCGATTATAATGTGGAACGTGCCCAGCGTGGAATCGTTTACATTGATGAAGTGGATAAGATTTCTCGTAAATCAGATAATCCGTCTATTACCCGCGATGTATCTGGTGAAGGGGTTCAGCAAGCTCTCCTAAAAATTATGGAGGGAACAGTTGCCGCAGTTCCACCACAAGGGGGACGCAAACATCCTCAGCAAGAGTTCTTGCAAGTGGATACGACAAATATCCTCTTTATCTGTGGAGGTGCCTTTGCAGGGTTGGAGAAAATTATTTCTGCTCGTGGCAAGGACGTAGCCATCGGATTTGGGGCGCACGTGAAGACCAAAGATGAAAGATCCACGGGCGAGCTTTTGATGGGTGTTGAACCCGAAGATCTTCTTAAATTCGGGTTGATTCCCGAATTTGTGGGCCGCTTACCGGTTATCGCAGCTTTGGGCGATTTGGACGAAGAAGCTTTGATCGAAATTTTGACCCAGCCCAAGAACGCCCTGGTTAAACAATATCAACGGCTTTTCGATATGGAAGAAGTGAAGCTGGAGTTCTCTGAAGATGCTCTTAAGAGTGTTTCCAAAAAAGCCATCGAGCGGAAAACTGGCGCTCGCGGTCTGAGATCTATTCTTGAAGGCGTCTTGTTGGATACCATGTTTGAGTTGCCGTCTTATGAGAATGTTGAAGAAGTTCTCGTCAATAAAGAAGTTATTGACGACGGAAATGACCCTGTTCTCGTCTATGGCCGAAAACAAGCAAAGGCCAAAAAGACTTCCAGGCGCTCTTCATAGACCTAAATCTTTTAGTTCCAATTAGTAATATTGCTAAAATGATTTGTAGTTGATGGCTTTTTCAAGGAAAAAATTGATATTTTTCAATGGGTTAGAGTTTCAGGGTTGTGTCTTTATTGCAAATGATGGACATGGGCCTTGAAAAACGTATAGTATGAACTGATTTTTGGAAATTTATTAATAGATATTGAGAGTATAGAGCACCCCATGGATAAGGAATCTAAGCTTCAGAAAGGGACACTTTTCCCCGTTCTTCCCTTGAGAGATATTGTTGTTTTCCCAGATATGGTCGTTCCTCTTTTTGTGGGGCGTGAAAAGTCTGTACAGGCCCTCGAGTACGTTATGCAGCGTGATGTGCCTCTTCTATTGGTGACACAAAAGACGTCTTCTCAGGAAAATCCAAAGCCTGAAGACTTATATTCAGTAGGGACTTTGGGGACTGTTCTTCAGCTTTTGAAACTGCCTGATGGGACGGTGAAGGTTCTGGTTGAGGGTGGCAGTAGGGCTAAACTCATAAATTTCAAAACCGATGAGAAATTTTATCAAGCTTATGCAGATCCGATCATTGATGGGAGCTCCGATACAGAAGAAGTAAAGGCTTTGCGTCGTGCCATAATTGATGAGTTCGAAAAGTATATTAAGACCAACCAGAAAATCTCTCCTGAAGTGTTTGGGGCTATTTCACAGATGGAATCCGCTGCAAAATTGGCAGACGCGGTGGCTTCATATCTTACTTTAAAAATCCAAGATAAACAGAAGTTGCTTGAGATTGAATCTCTCACCGAGCGGCTCGAAAAAGTTTATTCCCTGATGGGGGCGGAAATTGAAAGTCTCAATGTAGAGCGCAAGATCCGAAATCGCGTAAAGCGCCAAATGGAAAAGTCTCAACGGGAATACTTTTTGAACGAACAAATCAAAGCGATTCAAAATGAGCTTGGAGACGCCCCAGATGGCAAGGGTGAAATCGAGGAACTTGAAGAAAAGATTAATAAGACAAAATTGTCGAAAGAAGCAAAAGATAAAGCACTGGCCGAACTTAAGAAGCTAAAAAACATGAGCCCCATGTCGGGCGAGGCTACCGTTGTTCGGAATTATCTAGATTGGTTGTTGGATATTCCTTGGCAGAAAAGGAAAACGGTTAAAAAGGATATAAAATCGGCTGAAAAAATCCTTGAAAAAGATCATTTCGGTTTGGAAAAGGTAAAAGAACGGATTTTGGAGTATTTGGCTGTTCAACAGAGAGTCGATAAGGTTCAGGGCCAAATACTGTGTCTCGTGGGGCCTCCTGGTGTGGGGAAAACGTCTCTCGGGAAATCCATTGCGCGGGCGACCGGTCGGAAATTTGTGCGCGTGTCTTTGGGCGGTGTTCGTGATGAAGCGGAGATTCGGGGCCATCGGCGTACCTATATAGGGGCGATGCCTGGCAAGATTATTCAAGGGATGAAGAAGGCAAAGGCCTCCAATCCTCTCTTCTTATTAGATGAGGTAGATAAGCTTGGCGCAGACTGGCGCGGAGATCCTGCATCGGCTCTCCTAGAGGTATTGGATCCTGAGCAGAACACTCAATTCAATGATCATTATTTGGAAGTGGATTATGACTTGTCTGATGTCATGTTTGTCACAACAGCCAACACGCTCAACATGCCGCAGCCGCTTTTAGACCGCATGGAAACGATTCGGATTTCGGGATATACAGAAGATGAAAAGCTGGGCATTTGTACGCGTCATCTCATCCCAAAGCAGTTGGAAAAACATGGCCTAAAAAAGGGTGAGTGGAGTATATCTGCTGAGTCCTTGAAAGAACTTATTCGTTATTATACCCGTGAAGCTGGCGTGCGTAATCTAGAGCGAGAAACGGCGAGCCTTATGCGTAAGGCCGTTAAAGATATCTTGATGAATGGGTCAAAAAAGATCTCAATTACGCCCAAGGTTTTGCAAAAATACTTGGGCCCCCATCAGTACCGTTATGGCGAAATGGAAGATAAGGATGCCGTGGGTGTCACAACTGGCCTAGCTTGGACAGAAGTGGGCGGCGAACTGTTAACCATTGAAGCAGTTCTTCTTCCTGGAAAAGGAAAGATGCGTATTACAGGAAAGTTGGGCGAAGTTATGCAAGAGTCTGTGCAGGCTGCTGCAAGCTATGTCCGGTCTCGGGCTCAGAAGTTTGGCATTGATCCAAAGACTTTTGAGGAAACAGATATTCACATCCATGTACCAGAAGGGGCAACGCCCAAAGATGGTCCATCTGCAGGCGTTGCCATGTGCACATCTATCGTCTCGCTTTTGACGGGTATACCTGTTCGTCGTGACCTTGCCATGACGGGTGAAATCACTTTGCGGGGACGCGTTCTTGCTATTGGTGGTTTGAAAGAAAAAGTCTTGGCGGCCCATAGGGGGGGCATAAAGACAGTTTTGATTCCAAAGGATAACGAAAAGGATCTTGTGGATATTCCAGAAAAAGTCAGAAAGGAAGTTAAGATTATTGCCTTTGAAGACGTGGATAAGGTCCTTGATACGGCTCTTTCAAAAAAAATCACCCCTTTTAAAGAGTCAAATTTGGGACGAAATATGTCAAAAAAAGGGCAGATTGCTGAGGTTGAGCGCGCTTAGCAAGTCGAGAACACCCCGTTTTTTGGGGAAAAATCAAGAAAAAATGAAAAAAAGTGCTGTTTTAGGCCAAAAATTAACAAAAGTTGATTGACGGGCGCTTTTAGTTTGGCATAGACTGACACTGGTTAAATAAATTGGTGTCGGTTTACAATAACAAGGGTTATAACAGTGAATAAAAGCGAATTAATCTCATCGGTAGCTACAACAGCTGGTCTTTCAAAAGCTAATGCAGCTAAAGCAGTAGACAGTGTGTTTACGACAATTCAAAACTCACTTAAGCAAGGTAAAGAAGTTCGCCTTGTTGGTTTTGGTACTTTTACAGTAACAAAGCGTGCAGCTACAGAAGGTCGTAACCCACGTACGGGCGAAAAGATTAAGATTCCTGCATCTAAGCAACCTAAGTTTAGAGCTGGTAAGACTTTGAAAGCTGCAGTACAGAGTGTAAAGCTCTAGAGCAACTTTTTTTAAAGTTAAAAACGCCGCTTTCGAGAGGAAGCGGCGTTTTTTTATGGATATACCAGAATTCTGATGTCGAAGGTCAGAGATCAGAAGGGAAGATAACAGATGTCGGAGATCAGAAGTTGGATGTTGAGACGAGGTAGTCTGAGGAGACACGCGACGGCGTCTTCCCGGAGCCTAGGAAACACATCTTATCATCCTTCCCATTCTCGTCTTCCCGGAGCCTAGGAACTCTAGACGAATCGGCGTCTTAAGCCGATGAGGCGTAGAGTGAGTTGGCATCGCGGGATCCAGAAAAAAGAGTGCCAGAGAGCAGGATTTAAGACTGGATCCCGCGCTCATAAGAAATTCTAAAGCGCGCCTCCGGCTTGCTCATAATTCCTAATGGCCGGGAAGACGGTGTATTTTTTGCAGTTATGCCTAGTTGACAATCATCCCATCAAAAACACAATTCAGCTGACCTCTGACCTCTGACCTCTGACCTCTGACCTCTGACCTCTGACCTCTGACCTCTGACCTCTGACCTCTGACCTCTGACCTCTGACCTCTGACCTCTGACCTCTGACCTCCGTCTTCGCTACGCTGAGCTACGACGGACAGGCCGCTACGACGTGACAAGTCTGACCTAAAGCATCCCGAACTTTTCTAACACGATTCTGGAAAGGCCGATGAAGGCAACGGCTGGATGAGTAATGACATAAGTAGGAATGGTGTTCATATAGTTTCCAAAGCGGCCCTTTTCCTCAAAGCGTGCTTGGAAAGGCGAGGACTTAAAGTAGTCTAAGAATCTAGGAACCATGCCACCTGCAATATAAACGCCCCCTTCGGCCGAGATCGTAATGGCATAATTGCCTGCAATGGTTCCCAGCATGGCACAGAACATATCCAAGGCATCCTTGCACATGTCATGGACTTCTGGGGGAGGCGAAGGCTGTACTTGGGGGTCTTTCAACGCATAGGCAACGATGTTTTCTGCGGACAGTTTCTGAAAAGGATCAAAGACATTCTCTGTTTCATGGAAGGGGCGTGTGTCAAAACTTTCCTTTTCAGGGCGGCGTTCTTCATCTTGAGAGGCGATTTTAATATCATCAAACCCTTCGAATTCTTTGTACTTAAACTTATGGCGGTAGGGCTCTCCTGCCTGCTCGGGAAGGGTTTTGAAGGGGCTGTCAGAAAAGGGGTAACCTTTTTTTGCATCAAATCGTAATTGATCCTTTTTTATGGCAAAAAGAGCTTGATAAAGATTTTCTAGCCCGTGACCCGACAGAACACGTTCAGCAGAAGCATGGCCAAATTCCTTGCGGACAATGGAAAGCACTGTTGCTTCGTGGTCGTCAGAAGCCGGCATGGTCACGTGACCGCCTTCGCCCGGGGTTGCAACCCATTCTTCTGACTTTTGAGCAGCGGCTTCAGCCCCCTGAGCGCTTTGTGGAGCCGGGATCAAAGTGGAAATGCCCAATCCTGTTCCTGGTCCTAAGACGACCATCGGCTTCTTAGGCTTTTTATCTCCGCCCCCAACTTTTACCATGTCTTCTTCTTTAAGATAGGGAATTGCCTTTGCAATGGCGACAAAGTCATTAACGACAATCAAATCCTCAAAACCAAAATGGAGCTTAAGCTGATCCTGTGAAAAGGTCCAACTGGCATTGGTCATGGTAATTTCGTCGCTGTCCGTGGGGCAGGCTATGGCAATGGCTGCAATCTGTGGTTGGACCCCTAGGGGTTTTAAGAAATGCTCGAGGGCCTCCTGAAGGGAAAGAAAATCTTTTGTCTTATAGTTCGAGATTTTAAACTCAGGACTATCCGGAGACACAATGGTAAAGCGCGCATTAGTGGCTCCAATGTCGGCGAGCAACAAAGTCTTTTGAATTAAGAGCGGATCTATGGGTCTTCTCCCTTTGTTTTTCATTCTAATTTAAAGGGGAAAAATGGTGGGCGCAAGAGGGATTGAACCTCTGACCCCTACGATGTCAACGTAGTGCTCTCCCGCTGAGCTATGCGCCCCATAAGGACTTTCATCCTCTTGGCACCATATACACGTGTTCTTTTTCAAGTGCAAGGGGGTATAAAGAATCCTACAAGTGCATTGTTATTCTTCAATAAAGAATGGTATTGGTTTCAAGAATTAAGTACAACGACCGGACATAGTTTTTTTGGAGTTAAGTGAATGGGAAAGATAAAATTTTTTATATGGTTGGTTTTTCTTATTGTGGTGGGAAGTGTTTGGTTCTTTTCGCCCTCTAAGGATGTTACCCCCACTACCTCAGAAGAATGTGCTCAAAAATATGCTTCAAGTCTTGTTCATAAGTGTATTTGCAAATTCAAAGTAGAACAGCCCTGTAAAAGCATAGATCTCGACGCAGAAGGAAATAAAGATCTTGACGCAGAAGGGAAGTGTCAGGTCCACTTTCTTCAAAAGTGTCTTTACCCAAATGATCCCGATGCCAAGGTAGGCAATGGCGATTGGGGAGAGTTCACCTGCTGTGTCCATGGGAATTGTGCGCCCCATCAGAAATGCGGGATGTAATCCTACCCAGATTGAAGATACTTTAGGGCCTTTTCACGTTCAAAAAGCGCCAGCAAAATCCGTGCAGCTTTTCCCCGCTCTGATTTTAGCTGGGGGTCTTTGTTCAGTAATAACTGGGCATCCTTATAGGCTTTTTGAAGCAAATCTTGATGGATGAACAGATTTGCAATTCGAAAGGGGCTCTTGCCACTTTGTTGACTGCCCATAATATCTCCGGCCCCCCGGAGTTTTAGATCCTCTTCGGCGATGCGAAACCCATCGTTTGATTTGCGCATAATGCCAAGGCGTCTTTGAGCTGTGGGGCTCAGGGGGCTTTCATATAACAAAAAGCAGTTCGCATCTCGTGAGCTACGACCAATGCGTCCCCGCAACTGGTGCAATTGCGAAAGCCCAAAGCGCTCTGCATGTTCGATCACCATAAGGGTTGCGTCATCCACATGGACACCCACCTCGATGACAGTTGTGGCAATGAGAATGCTGATATCCCCAGATTTAAACTGGGCCATCACTTTATCTTTTTCGTCGCTTTTCATTTTGCCGTGAACCAGTCCCACTTTGTCGCCAAACTGC
>Ga0066610_10000291_pt1 | contig 35563 bp, 27 predicted proteins | sample SaaInlV_DNA_165m_FD_60375 | JGI IMG/M metagenome (GOLD analysis project Ga0066610, IMG submission 60375) | Marine microbial communities from expanding oxygen minimum zones in the Saanich Inlet - SI075_LV_DNA_165m | ecosystem: Environmental > Aquatic > Marine > Unclassified | place: British... | reverse complement strand
ACGGTGGGTAGTAGAGTTCTTTATTCAAGATCCACCTGATGTTTTTATCGGGATTGATGCTCCTGCATTTAATCTTTATGTTGAAGATAAACTTCATAAACAAGGTATTCCAACAATACATTATGTTAGTCCTAGTGTTTGGGCATGGAAGAAATACAGAATTAAAACCATTAAATCTTCAGTAGATTTAATGTTAACGTTATTTCCATTTGAAAAAAAATTCTATGACCAACATCAAGTTGATAGCATTTTCGTTGGGCACCCAGCAGCTGATAAAATACCTTTAGAAATAGATACAAAAAGGTACAGGGATAGGCTTAATATACCTCACAACAAAACTGTTTTGGCAATGTTGCCAGGAAGTAGAAATGGTGAAATAAAGAGTCATTTGAATGTATATTTAGATGCGGCTAGTCTTCTTTTAAAAGAAATTAATAATTTACATGTGATTATTCCTTGTGTAAGCGATAATCACAAAACTATAATTGAACAGGGCATTAGTGAGTTAGAGCTTGGCTTTAGTTGTGATGTACTTATGGACTCTAGTTGGGATGTAATGGGTGCTTGTGATTTTGCAATAGTAACTTCAGGAACGGCATCTTTGGAGTTAATGTTGCATAAAAAGCCAATGGTTATTGCTTACAGAACACATTGGTTAAACTACCAAATTGCAAAAAAACTTGTCACAATAAGCCATATAGGCCTGCCAAATTTGATTGCTGGCGAAGGGCTAATAGTTGAATTAATTCAAGATGAAGTTACAGCTGAAAATATATATTTCAATTTGAAAGCACTTTTAAATGCTGATACTAAAAGTAAAGTGTTAGAGAATAAGTTTATCGATATGCATAAACAATTGAGGCAGGATGCGAGCAAAAAAGCAGCTAGTGCAATTTTATCAATGTTAGGTTTGGAAAATAATGAATGCGCTATATAGCTGGTGTTGATGAAGTAGGTAGAGGACCGCTAGTTGGTGACGTTGTTGCTGCAGCAGTAATTTTAAAAAAAAATCATAATATTGTAGGGCTTGCAGATTCAAAAAAGCTCACAGAAAAGAAAAGAAATAGTTTATATCCTCAGATAATCGAGAACTCAGTAGCATTTGCTGTTGGCAGGGCAAGCCCACAAGAAATAGACTCAATTAATATACTGCAAGCATCGCTTCTGGCAATGAAAAGAGCCATTTTAGGTCTTGAAGTAAAGCCTGATAAAATTTTAGTAGATGGTATACATTTGCCTAAATTGGATTTTATTATGGAGGCTATCCCCAAGGGGGATTCGCTATTTGAGTGTATTAGTGCAGCATCAATCATAGCAAAGGTCACTCGTGATAATGAGATGATTGATTTAGATAGGCAATATCCTGAATATGAGTTTAAATCTCACAAAGGATATCCAACTAAGCGCCATTTAGAATTAATTGTTAAGCACGGTGTGTTTAGTGATTATCGTATGACTTTTGCACCCGTTGCTAAAGTGGTTCAATCAGCTAGTTCTTAGTTGTTGATCTTTGGTTAATCGCTGAATAGAAACTAGGCATTTGTTTTTGAATAAGTTTACCTAAATTAAAATTAGATAAAATTGGATCAGAACGATTTAACAGTTGTCCATCAACTTCTATACCTTCATTTTTAATAGTAATAGCACAGTTAATAAATTGACCTTGATTGTTGCACAGTCTTGAATTCATTAAGCCAAACAAATAATTAGCAGCTAGTGTGCCATGGTTATCCTGTAATTCTTTGGATATTACTGTGTTTTTATGTAGTTTGTTAATATTTCTAGATGTTAAAAAATGCTTGCTAATAAAAAAGTTAGTAATATCCATTGCCATATTAATAGGTACATGGAACTTAAAGCTTGGGGATTCGCTTGCATCCAATTGGTTAGATTCAAATAATACATATAATCTTAAAAGATCTAGGCGGTTCGGGATGTTATCTAGGGCTATGGATAATTCTGAGTCTTTATAGGTTTTTTTATCAATTTTAAGTTCGCTAAATTTAAGGTGATTAATCGTCTCCCAAATATCATTTTCATTGGTATTACTAGCATATATCTTAGCATTAAGGTTTTTTGTTGAGACTGGAAGTATACCTTTAAAATCGGCATTTTTAATGCTAGTAATAATCTCTAGGTTACCTGCATTATTTTTAGTTATTGCGATGTTAACAAGATTGGCATGACCATCTACACCTGGGCCACGGACAATAATTTTTGGCAATTGTGCTTTGATTTCTATGGCGTCGGTTTTTTTTAGTGAAGATGTTATTAATATTTCTGTAGGAAGAGATTCCAGTTGGATATTTTTGTGCAACACGTTCATTTTAGGTAAGGATATTTTAGTGAATACTTTATTATTAGCATGTACTGAAGTTGTTAGAATAATGTTTTCAATTTGTGGGCTACTTGTAATTTGTGTGTCGCTAGTAGATATTGGTGTTAGTGTTGCCTTAGTACTAAAGATAACTTTTTCGCTTGTGTTAGAAAAAGGGCTAAAAAGGGTGAGGGCATTTAAAACATTGTGTTTTATTTCTATATCACCGTAGAAAGATACAGGATCAGAACTATTAAATATCGAGGCCGTAATTTTAGCTGTAGAACTATACAAACCTTTGTCATAATTGGTAATATTGATAATCGCATTTCCAGGCAAAGCTTTAGTCACACTAGGAAAATTATTTTGTACTCGATTAGCAAAGAAAAGAGGAATTACTAAGAATATGTTCAAACTTAGAAAAAGTAATAATCCGCTTGAGATAACTAAGTTTCTACGAGTAATCATATGTGGCCCCTGTGCTAGAAAACTGACAGTTTTAAAAAAAACTACTGTCTTGCCTAATAAAATAATATAATATCACAATTCTATTTCAATATTTAATCGACACATTTTACCACAGGTATTATAAGTTATGGGACTTCAATTTATCCATTTGCAATGTAGTAGTGAGTATTCACTTAGGCAGGGGCTAATAAAGCTAGGTAATGTTATTAAGAATGCTCAAAATAACAAAATGCCCGCGGTTGCAATAACCGATAAGAACAACCTATTTGGCATGGTTAAATTTTACAAAAAAGCTAGATTAGCAAAAGTTAAACCAATTATAGGTGTAGAAGTTAATATTTGTGGAGAAAAGGATGAGCCGGGCTCCAAGGTTTTAATCTATTGTAAGAGTGTGGCCGGTTATAAAAATTTGGCTAAATTAATAACCCAATCCTATCATGCCAGAGAAAATGCGACTGAGACACTTTACATACTAAAGGAATGGCTTACTAAAAAAACCGTAGATGGACTTATTGCAATAGTTGTAGGCTTTGAGAGTAATGTTGGCACGTCAATCAGGGCAAATAATCTAGAATTAGCTGGTGCGCAAATTGAACACTGGATGAGCTTGTTTTTAAACAACCTATACTTAGGTGTTAGTCGGTGTAATCGTACTGGTGAACATGAGGTTATTCATGAACTAGTTGGTATTTCTCATAAACTTAATTGTCCTTTAGTTGCACTCAATGATGTTTGTATTACTACAGCTGAGGATTATGAGGCACATAAGGCTAAGGTTTGTATTCATGATGGTAAAACTATAACTGATTCAAAACATGAATTAGAATTTTCCAAAGATCAATATTTTAAATCACAAGAAGAAATGGTCGAATTATTTCATGATTTACCAGAAGCCTGTCTAAATACAGTTGAGATTGCTAAACGTTGTACACTGTTTTTGGAATTAGATGTTCCATATCTTCCAAATTTCATAGTTCCTAAAGGCAGCAATGTAGCAACATATTTAAGTGATATTTCAAAGGGAAAATTAATAGAAACTATTAGTGAGCGCGGTTGTAGTCCAAAATTCACAATAGATTCCTATAACGAACGCTTAGAGGTTGAATTAAGTGTTATTAATAGCATGGGCTTCGCAGGGTATTTCCTGATAGTTTCAGACTTCATTGCTTGGGCAAAAAGTAATGATATTCCAGTAGGGCCAGGAAGGGGCTCAGGAGCTGGCTCACTAGTTGCCTATGTTTTAGGCATAACAGATATTGATCCTCTGGCATATGATCTTCTTTTTGAAAGATTCTTGAATCCAGAGCGGGTATCTATGCCAGATTTCGATATTGATTTTTGTATGGAGGGGCGTGATCGAGTTATTGACTATGTAGCTCAAAAATACGGTCGAGATGCAGTTTCACAAATAATAACTTATGGCACGATGGCAGCAAAAGCTGTGATCCGCGATGTTGGCAGGGTTATGGGACAACCTTATGGGTTTGTTGACAAGATAGCAAAGCTTATCCCTATGGAAGTAGGAATTACTTTAACCCTAGCCATGGAACAAGAAGAGGAACTTAGAAAGCGTTATCGTAACGAGGAAGAAGTTAAAACTTTAATTGATTTAGCCAAAAAATTAGAAGGCTCTCCTAGAAATGTAGGAAGGCATGCTGGTGGTGTCGTTATCGCACCAAATAAGATCGTGGATTTTGCACCTCTTTATACAGAGTATGGTAATTATCAACCTGTCGCACAATTTGATAAAAATGACATTGAATCAATAGGCCTAGTTAAATTCGATTTCTTAGGGCTTCGGACTTTAACCATTATTAATTGGGCAGTGAAAACGGTTAACGCTTCTGCAAACGAAAGTGACAAAATAGATATCACCAAAATACCTCTTAAGGATGAAAGGACCTTCTCTTTATTACAGCAATGTATAACGACAGCTGTATTTCAATTAGAGTCTAGAGGCATGAAGGATCTTATTCGGCGTCTAAAGCCGGATTGCTTTGAAGATATTGTAGCGTTAGTGGCATTGTTTCGCCCAGGTCCATTGCAATCTGGAATGGTTGATGACTTTATTGATAGAAAACTTGGCCGGGCAGAGATTGAGTATCCACATCCAGACTTAGGTCCAATTTTACAGCCAACCTATGGCGTGATCCTTTATCAAGAGCAGGTTATGCAAATTGCCCAAATACTTGCAGGGTATACGCTTGGAGCTGCAGATGTATTACGGCGAGCCATGGGTAAGAAAAATCTTGATGAGATGGCTAAACAGAGAGAAATTTTTGTTAGTGGGGCCGTTGAAAGAGGTGTTGTAGAAGCTACTGCTGCATATATATTTGATTTAATGGAGAAATTTGCCGGCTACGGATTTAATAAATCCCATTCAGCAGCATATGCATTGGTTGCCTATCAGACTGCTTGGCTCAAGGCACATCATACCGCAGCATTTATGGCTGCAGTTCTATCCTCCGACATGGCGAATACTGATAAAACTGTCTTCTCTATTGATGAATGTAAAAGTTTGAAAATTAAAGTTTTGGTACCATGTGTTAACAAAAGTATTTATCATTTTACAACAACAGATGAAAATTTAATTCGCTATGGACTTGGAGCTATTAAAGGCGTTGGTGAAGGTGCGATAGAAGCTGTCTTAAAAGAACGTAATAGAGGTGGTGAATTTAAAGATTTATTAGATTTTTGCTCAAGAATGGAGCTTCGCAAAGTTAATAAAAAAGTAATGGAAGCATTAGTATATTCTGGAGCTATGGATGTATTTGGAGAGCATAGAGCTGCGTTGATGTACCAACTTCCTGCAACTATGCAAGCAGCTGAGAAAATGCAATCAGACCTTTCCATAGGGCAGAATGACTTGTTTGGCTTAGGAGCTATCTCAGCCGAGACAATATGCGGGCAAGCTACGACAATTAAACCTTGGCCTGAGCGCGAGCTATTACGTAATGAAAAAAATACTCTTGGGCTTTATTTCAGTGGCCATCCTATAACTGAATATGAGAAAAAATTGGAGCAAATGCGTTGTACTCAAATTAAAGATCTAGAAGTAACTAAAAATATTAGAATATCTGGATTTTTATTAGCAATTAGAACAATGATTACTAAGCGTGGGGATAAAATGGCTTTTATAACCATTGAGGATAGAACGTCAAGGCAAGAAATCGCAGTTTTTGCTGATGTATTTAAAGATAAAACTGAGTTGCTGGTAAAAGATACCTTGCTAGTAGTTGAGGGACTAGTTGATCACGATAAATATTCTGGAGGATTGCGAGTTAGAGCCACAAAAATATTGTCATTTGCTGAGGCTGTTAATGAGCACACACGTGCCTTAAGTGTTCGTGTTGACGCTACTAAAGTAAGTGAGGAAGATATAGATATGATATTAAACACAATCGATGGTCATGTAGATGATACTTTTGGTAAGCCCGTGAGGATTATTTATAAAAACGCAGAAGGCTTAGCTGTAATAAACATGGAACAAAAATGTAAAATCACAGTAAACCTTCTTGACGAGCTGAGTAATATATCGAATACCCAGGGTGAACTTCATGTATGAATTTAAGTTTTACTCATGAACTTTGCAAATGCAAACTTTGCTTCGTCTGAGGCTAGTTGTTTGGAGAAAACTGCAAGCTCCATAGCAATGGTTTTGTCTAAAACACTTTGAATCGGGGCTTTAAGAAGTTTTTTTGTCTCAAATACAGCAGATTTAGGTAGATGTGCTATTTCATTTGCAACCTCAAGAGTTTTTTTCAAAGGCTCTTGACATAGTTCACCAATAATTCCGCAGTCTGATGCTTTTTGAGCATCAATCTTTCTACCTAACAGCAGAAGTTCATTTGCAGTGTTTCTATTGGTTATAAGGGGCAGGAGATAACTGGAACCAGCTTCTGGAACTAAGCCCAGGTGTACAAAAGGCATATGAAAATATGCACTTGGATCAGCAAAAACAAAATCACAGTGAAATAACAATGTTGTGCCGATGCCAACGGCCGCTCCCTGTACACATGCGAGTAAAGGTTTGTCAAAATTAGCTAAAATTTTCAAAAAAACAACAACAGGATGTTCATTATTTAAATCTGGATGATTTATGAAATCTGCAATATCATTACCAGCTGTAAAATTAGATGAAGTGCTTGAAATTATTACAGCTCTTATCGAGCTGGTATTAGATGCATAGTTTAAGCATCTGCTGAAATCAGTGTACATGGCACAAGTTAGCGCATTTAATTTATCTTCTCGATTAAGGGCGATCGTTAAAATATTATTTTCTAGGGATATTAGGATAGAGTTACTAGTTAGTTCCTCATTCAAATTTTTCATAAAAATTACCAGTAAATAAAACAATGTATTCTTAATATGATGAGCCTGGCAACTATCTTGTATGTAAATAATAAAAATTATACTATTCCTTTAAATGGTGGAGGTGGATATGGATATTTCGACAATTAATTACACTAGTAATAATGCTGGAGCTGAATTTGTAAATTCGCTTAAAAAAACGGGGTTTGCAGTGATTGATAATCACCCAGTTTCTGCACATCTAATAGAGGGTGTATATAGGGAGTGGCAAGAATTTTTCAACTCAGAAAACAAACATTCATATAAATATAGTATTAATTTACAAGATGGGTATGTTGGCTTGGATGATTCTGAAACAGCACAAGGAGAAATCCATCCTGATATTAAAGAGTATTATCAATTATATTTTCCCTGGGGTCGTTATCCTAATAGCATATCTATGCGCACACGCGAGTTGTTTAATCAACTATTTGATGTAGCACAAGTATTACTTGGATTTATTGAAGATGAAGTTGATGCTGAAGTTTTAAAAAACTTAAATATGCCTTTAAGGGAGTCACCTAGTGAGAGTAAATCACTATTTCGCGTAATAAACTATCCACCAGTACGTAATAAAGATGGAATGTGGGCTGCACCTCATCAAGATATAAATTTAATAACATTGCTGCCTGCCTCAACTTTAAGTGGCTTGCAAGTACAAGGACCAGATGAGAGTTGGCATGATGTTGGCACAGATTTTGGTCAGATAATTATTAATACTGGAGATATGTTACAAGAGTGCTCAAATTACTACTTTAAATCAACAACTCATCGGGTAATAGATGATCTAGATAGAGAGCCTGTCAACAGGATGTCATTTCCATTGTTTTTACATCCTCACTCAGAGGTACGTCTTTCTAATAGGCACACTGCTAAGTCGTATCTAGAAGAACGATTAAGAGAGAATGGGATGTTATCAACAGATGAGCAGCTTGATTTTTAGAAGCAAAGAAAGAGAATAAGTATCTATTCATAGGTTATTTGCAAATATCTAGTAACTGAATAGATACTTCATAAAAAGATAACTAACATTGTAGATACAGTTAATTTTATCTCCATCTGAGGGTTTGTTTTAAACAACAATTAATATAGACTATCGTCTCAATTAATTAAAATACAATAATAAACGTAAAATAAATAATAATAAGGCCTTACTGATGACAATACCCGAATCTGCACAACGTTGCTATAGTGACAATCTTATTAATTTATCAATGCAGTTGATCACTTTAGATAAAGTTTGCTGGATAGTTGAAGAAGAGCTTTCTACCATTTTTTCTTTTACTGATATTAATAATATTAATGAGAACGTTAATGAAACTACCCTTGAAGAGCTTAGAAATAACGATATTGAAAGCTTTTATTTGAAGGCTAAAAAATTAAGGGAATTTGGAAATTCTAATAGCAAACGTACAAAAATAGAACTTGTAAATGGATTAGAGAAAGATATATTTTCTGTAAGAAGTATATTGTCAGAATTTACATACAAAGGTGTACAGATAAATATAAATATAAAAGATAGCAACACTTTTTCTAATAACTATGTTAAAAATGCCTTCGTCAACATACGCCGAAAATGGGGTAAAATGTACAAAGGTTTTACAAAGCCTCATCCATCTGACCGCTATGTACTTTATGCTAAAGAATTTGTATCCATAGCTATGGCTGCAGCTGCTGCGAATGAGCTTGTACCCAGAGCTATAGTTGCGGCTAGAAGAAATATGTTGCCAATGTTTACGGCTGTTAGCATGCTTCCTTTTGATGAGACTCTATCGGAAGATAAATATATTCATACTAGTGATAACAGAGCTCCTCTTCCCTCGATAAGAAACTCATCTACCTTCTGATACACGTTCAAGTTGACCCGAATGGCTGTTAACAGCACCCAAATGATGGTAAAGGCAACCATTGGCATCAATCTGCAAAGGGTGTTTATTTGAATGATTCTTAGCTAATCAACAAAACCGATGAAATAGATGTCTAAATAGTTGAGCTCATAAAGAGAAGGCAGCTATGGCTACTATTGATTCAAGAACTTCATATGATGGTATGCATGTTGAGCGTGAGCAATCAGTAAGCGGATTTAATAATAATTGTGGCCTAAGTAGTATTTTAGGATTTGTGCTTGATATGGTTAGGCATAACCCAGATGATCCTGTTTTAAAAGAAGAGCCATATGTAAAACTGTTAGACTATTTAAATGAATTCCTTGATTTGCCTCAAGGTGAAAAATTAAAAAACTACCATGATGTTAAATATCTAATTGAAACCTTTCCTAACCATAATGATTTAGAGAAAATATTTTCATCTCCAATGCGTAAAATATTAGCAGATTCATGGGAACACTATAAAGATTCACCTGAAGCCCATAAATTTATTGTTGGAATGAACTCAACTCTTTTTTATAGACAGCAAAGTACAGAATTAGGTATGCGTCAAGAAACTCTTGATGATGAATATGCAGACATGTATAGGGCAAATAGTGAATTCTTTATAAACATGGTGACTAAATCTCAAAATGCACAAAAAATTATTTCCCTAGAGGAAGGTCTTGAAATATTAAGAGGCAATGGTGACATAAAAATATTAAAAAGAAATTTAGTGGAGATTGTCATCAGTGAATCTCCAGGTGAGCCCGTATTAGCTAAATCTATAATTACAGAGTTAAATTTAAATGAAGATGAAATAATGTATGCTGCGGCATATAAATCTAAAAATGAACCAAAAGTATGGCTAAGTGAACTTAAGCGAGAATGTGGTACGGAGCCAGATGGTGATATTGTAATAACAGCTGATTTTATTACTAAAATAAAGCCTTATTTACATAAGATTGTTGCAAACCATGAAGATATGAGCAGGTATGAAAGAAAGGAGCTGATGGATCTTCTTGGTGCTGCGATACAAGGAGATAAAATAACTTTCAACTCATCTGTCATAGAGGATATTGATTTCAGCGGTGATGTATATGAAGGCAATGGTCGGATATTGCCTGTGAAGTACCAGTTTTCCGATCCTTGGAATACTCCTGAGCAAGAGATACTGCAACATCAAATTGATAATATTAAAAGATCTGTTGGAACAACTGATGCAACAGAAATTGCGTTAATGGCTAATGCATCCGAGCAGTTAAAATTTGCTGGAGATTATGTTTCAGGAATGAAAAGTTCATATAAGGAGTTATTTGAGCTGGCATTAACTAATAAGGAAACACCATCAGAAAAAAACAAACAAAGGTTGAGTGATAGAATAGCCAAATACAGGGATTATTGTGAGGGTGTTGAATTTAATGTTGATGAAAAGTTCATATCTTCTCTAGAAGAGCCAAGTGATGAAAATGTTGATGAATTTAGACGAGTGCTAAAACAATATGAAACTAATTCAATATTTTTGAAAAATTTTGTTGATAAGACTTTTGATAAATGGATAGAGGAGACAGCCAAAAGTTCTATGATGGTAGGACAGGGTGTGAAAGTATTATCATCATATCTAGGCATAGATTGTCATGTATATACTTCTGGGGAAAAGTTTAATTTGGCAGAGCACTTAGATGGAAGTTCTGCAGTAATTTATCCAGATGAAACAAATACTGCCTCAAAAACTAAAGTTGAATTTACTGATAATCGCGGGCTTCAAATAGATGAAGCTAATAAAATCATTGAATTTACTATAAAAGACGTTGCATCATATAAAAAATTTGGATCACCTGGTTTTGGGACAGCGCTAGACATATCTGGGATCACATGCCCAGTAGTAGAGGTTACTGAGAATGCAGATGGAACTGTCAGTTTGCAAGTGGACTATAGTTCTATGCTAAAAATCACTGCTGCAGATTTGAAAGATAAACTTGCTATTCAGGGACAAATTAATCCTATTCTACCAAGAGAACATTTGATTGTGGATACAAATTTAAGTAATGTCACAGGGACCAGGACTCTTAAAATTTATAATCCTGGGAATATTCACTGGCAAAGAGAAATACCCACAACAGATGTTAATTATTACCGGGAAGCGAATCGTAAAGCAAAACAATTAGGATCAATAAGTGGATTTAAAAAAATTCCAGGCAAAGCTAGAAATGAAAGTGACTTTTATACTGATGCTGAATTTTCTGATTTATACAGGAAAATGTATGGAGCAAATCAGGCTGCTGCAGCTGAAGCTAAAAAGGCTCCAGTGTATTCTGCAAATTTTGAAGATTACCAGGTTGTTATAAAGGAGAGATTTTCTTTAAAATGGAAACAGGCATTGCGTGAAAAAGCAGCGGTTATAGCTGGGAAGCGTGCACACGCAAAATCTCCTGGTGCTCTTCCTTCTGGCTCACCAACATCAGTTGTCGATTTGTCAGGAGTTAGAACCGGGCCTAACGCTAGTCCTAGTCCTAGTCACGCTGATAGTAGGAAAAAAACAGCTGCAGCTAAAACTCCTGTAGCAACTTCAGTGATAGTAAGAAAGAGAAAAAGTACTGTAGAGCCATCCAGAGTAAGTAGCTTTGGTAGCGAGCCTTCTAGTGATGGTAGAAAAAGAAGAAAAACACCTTCTGGAATAGTAGAAGGTAATCTGTTAAGTCCATTAGAAGAAAGATTTAAGACCTTAAATGGGTTATCTGCAAGTAACCCCAATCCTTTAATACAAACAAAGAGAGCACCAAGCCTGATTTTCCCAAGTAGCCGGCATAGTCCTAAAGTTGTTGAAGAAGAGCCTAGTACTCAACTTGTTAAGAGAGCAGAGCCTGGGGAGTTTATGCACTCGATAGATATGTTACAAGATCAGATAAGAGAGGCGAATGAATATGTTGCTAGAGATGGCGCAGTTCTATTGCCTGATCATCCAAAATACAATGAATTTTATGACGATGATGGCTCTGTAGTTACAGAAAAAAGTAAAGAATTAGAATTTGAAATTGAGAAAGCAAAAGCTTTTATGGGCAAAAAAATCGTCATAGAAACTAATGCTGATAATGAGGCAACAAGTTATATGGTTAGCGATGTTGTTACTAATGAAAAGATTATAAAAGCTGAAACACTAGGAAATACTATAAAACTTCGAGCATATAATAAAGATGATGAAACAATTATTATTATGCTGGCTCCAGCTATTGATTATGCGATAGAACATAATAGGGAATTAATGTCTATTCGAGTAATGGACCGAAATGATCCAGAATATGCTTTACAGATTTTTGAAAAGGCAATGGAGCATGGGTTGAACCCTCAGATCAAGGATAGGGAAACGCTAAAAGCTATTAAAGATAATGGTTTATCTGAGCGTTATAAAGAAGCACTTGATAAAATGACTTCTATCTTAAAGCGTGAACAACCCAAATTAAATTTGGGACGATAGATTATTTAATGTTTTTTTATCTGGGAAATGTATTACCCCGACTATTCCAACAATAAACATTACAGGAATACCAATCATAGCCCAGTAATATGTGTAATTTCCGGCATCACCAAAATATAGATATGAACCAATACCAGATAAAAGTCCAATGATAATACTAACATAGACACCAGTACGGGATTTTTGCGAAATGTAAAAACCAGATAGTAGAGCAAAAGATAGCGATACAACTGGAATATTAGCTAAAATCATCTTGCTGAGGATGTTGTCGACCAGAACGTTTGTAAGAATATATGTAATAACCGCGCAAATGAACATCATTATTACATATGAGTTAACACTTTTTGTCTGCTTAAACTCTAATGACATAGTTGCCATTGCATTCCAAAGTCCAGTCAAGGTGGTTGATGAAATTAAAAACAGCAATGAATAGCCAATATATGAAAATTTGCCACTCATAACTTGGTTTAGAGCATATGGAAATGACTCTTGAGGATCTGCAAAACTAATGCCTTTAATTGCTAGAGTATAACTGATCAAGATCCCTATGGAATATAAACAAAAAACAAATATGGCAGAAAATATAACCGCAATTTTCGCGGTGGTTTTATTCTTTGCTGCAAAGATTCGTTGCCCATACCATGGTGCCAAAATATAACTAAACATAGTTAATGGAAACAAGGAAAGCAGAAATGAATTATCTAATAATTCGGGTCTTATTTTTATTTCCTTAATATTATCGAAATTTGTGGGTAGCATTGTGGCAAAATACAGTATAAAGGGCAGAGCTATAATAACTATCAAAAAAGCTATAATGTCTACTTTCACAATAGAAGCAAGTCCCTTTTTTATGACCATAAATAATGTAGCTATAGCTAAATAGGCACTAATAAACCATTCACTTTCTAGGTTGATAAAGTTTTTGAATAATATAGTTAGAGATTTTAAATATGTCGCACTAAAGCCACTCATTGCAGTAAATAAAAAAATTGCGCTTATCATGCCAATAGTTTTACCATACTGTTTAATAAAATAATCCACAGTAGATGTACCATTGAATTCTTTCCATTTTTTTGCAGCTACCAAGGCATAAAAGAGCAGGCCGATTAAAAATACTAGAGGCAGAGTCAGAGCTTTTAAGCCACTTACGTAACCCAGGGAGGAGAATGCAATAAGTGTTGCCGTATTAAATTCAGTCATTACCAGGGTGGCTGTGAGAGAAAAAATACCTAAGTCCCTTTTAGACACTACATACTCATTTGCTTTAAGTTCCGATGGTTGTTTTTTTAGTGCGTACTGGAGCAATATAAATAGCAATGTAACAATAAAAAAAATATGTAAATAAGTACTCATGTTGTATGTTTCTATAATGAGGGGGTAAATTATATAACAATATTACCTATGGGAGGAAGACCTTTTTAGGAATGATGTTATTTAGGAGCGTTGTTATTATCAAAACTATTTAGCAACTCAATGTCAAGGTCATTTTGCTTATATTGAGAATCTTTACGACGGAGTTCACGATCTAGTTTAGAGATGTATTTTGTTAAAGCCGCCCGTTGTTCATTACTTTTATAAATAATACGACCAGAGACATTGATATGTTTAGATAAAGGTTTGAGTCTGTAGACCATAAAATCAAAAATGATGGACTCATCATCACTTATTTCTAGTTCACACCCATGGATAATATCTCTAACTGAAAAGATATCCTCATCATCTTCAGAGCAAATGAAAGCTATGCCACTACTAGAAACATCCTTTATTTTCAGTTCAAGTTCTCGCCCAGAATAGTTACACTTGATCGTTCTATCTACAGCAGCACTTAGCTTAATTCTATAGCTATCACGCCTTTGTAGATATCCAATGTCTTCAGGAAAGGCAATATGATAAACCTTGTTGCCATGCTGTATTTCATCTCCGATAACCTGAGATTTAAAGGTTACAGCAATACCATTGTCATTGCTGGTAAAACGAAATGCGTTACCGGATAGAGCCGCATCATTTCCCTTTGAAGGCACAAATTCATCAAGTAGTATTCGTTCACCTGTAACTTCAATAATCATAGTCATGAATTGTTCTGTGTAGCCTTTGAATTTTACCGTAGCTGGAGAACGTTGAGAACAAAGTTTCTGTAGAGTAGCAATTGAAAGCTCTTTTTGCTCAGAATATTTTTTCTTTTTTATTCCTAGCTTTGAAGCCAATTTCTTTAACACGAGTTATATTTTCCCTGAAACTCTAGAGCTAGAAGTTAGATTTATTGAGTGGTCAGCTTTTTCATCGTAAGTTGTTTGTGATGCGTTGCCATATAGCTCGTTGATGCGTTGAGCCACCTGCATAGAATTATATTTAATAACTTTGGAGTTGATACTGTTTAGTTCACCAAGTTTATGTAAGATTTTTTCAAGAGTATTAAAATGAGCAAGAAATTTCTTCTTGAGTATTGGGCTTTTAATATTATCTGCAAATGATTTTAGGCCTTTTTCATCTTTTGATAAATTTAGGGAGTTCAGAAGAACGTTTCTTTGTGTTTGGTTCTCTTCAAGCGATTCGATAGTTTTATCAATTTCAGGAACTAATTTTTCGAGCTTGGATGAATCAAAATGTTCAAGTGCATGCTTTTTGGCCTCAAGCAGCTTTAGCATGATTTCAGCAAGGTCAATATCTTTAGTAATAGAATCTAATATTTTGATGCTTACTCCCATGCAAAGTCTCCTATTTTTTAACGTGAATATCTAATAATTTATCCGCAATTCGTTCTGCGGTGCTTAGTTTTGCATCAGTGCTTGATAGAACATCAAATTCACCACGTTCAAGTCTAGCGCGTGCTGCCATAACTTTAGCCTTATCAACTTCAGGGGCATTAGTGATGTCATTTTGTAGCTGTAGCAAATCTTTTGCTTCTTGAGTAATATTTACAGAAGTATTTCCATTTTGATTTGGTGCAGTATTATCTATAGGCGTCTTAAGTTTTGTTTTTATATCATCAGTTTTTTTTGAGCTTGGATCATCCAAAGGTCCTGCATCACGATATATTGAGCTATCTATTTTCATCCCTGCTCCTGAATTTAACTTTTATCATTAATTCACATACTAAATTTTAGTATATTTGTAAGCATCTAACTACTTGTTAGAGATAATACTTTTTCGACCTAGAACAACCCGCGCATGTTGACTTTCTGACTAACTACATTCTAGAGATAATAACTCTTCCGTGACCTGCAACAATTCCTTCTATAATGCGTTTAGAAGCAGTATTGCGAACTTGAATACTACTACCCATTGTGCCATCCGATAAAGATTTTCCTGTTGTGCGCACTTCAAAGCCATTAGCTTGCCCAATGATTGAAATTAAATCACCTCGATTTATTATTATAGGTTTTGTAATGAGTCTAGGTTTCATTATAGTATTCGTTTTAATGTTTTGAGTCGCACTTAAGCCAACAACCTCATCAATGCTATTAAAAAATCCATGCGTTAAAGACGCAATATTGACTTTTTGAATATCTAAATCTTCTGGACCTACAATTTCACCTCTGCTCAATGGTCTTCTGGTAAGGACAGCATCATTATATATAGCAACATTAACAGGTATATACATAGACCAAGCTGGGTAGGGGCAGCTTACAATAATAGTTGTTCTGTTACCAATTTGAGATCTTGCTGGTAACTCATATTCATATGGTTGTTCACATGCGCGTAATTTAAATCTATCATCTAGTTTTGAAGGCTTTATAATAATTGTGCCATGATATCTGCCACTTAATTCTGAATATAGAAAATCTTGAATTTCAGGATATATTTCTGAGATATTTGCATACTCTGATGCTAATGATATAGTTGGTAGCAGTAAGGAGATGCCAAAAACCAAACGTAGTATAAATTTATTCATTTCTCTGACCTTATCTCTACTTACTATTTAACATGCTAAAATTGTGCCAAGAAAAAAAACCAAATAGTTACTAAACTTATTCTATGGAGGAGTCTAAACGACAGGCCTCGCAAACAAGAGTATTGATGGGTGTCTAAATTAGAGGTGTCAACACAAGAGTTTTTACGCTTTAAGCGATTCTTGCAAGATGAGTGTGGGATTCTTTTAGAAGATAATAAAAAATACTTAGTGGAAAGCAGGCTAAATAAGCTTTTAGAGTCAAATAATATTGAGAATATTAATAAACTTATTGACGATATGGCAAGTCCCATGGGTAAACGACTACGAGATCAAGTCATAGATGCCATGACTACAAATGAAACTAGTTGGTTTCGTGATACAAAACCATACAATTTACTTAAAGATATAATATTCAAAGATATTAGAGAATCTTCAGATAATATTAGAATAGGATCATTTGCTTGCTCATCCGGGCAAGAGGCATATTCAATTAGCATGTGCTTACATGAATTTAAAAAAGTGTTTCCAGGTTCATTTCATAAGGGCTCTGCAATAATTGGCTTAGATATTTCGCAAGAGATGCTTGCCAAGGGAATGAGTGCTACTTACAGTGAATCTGAAATGTCACATGGTTTATCTACAAGTAGAAAAAGTATATTTTTCCATAAAGACAAAAATGGCTTATATCATGTTGTTGATGAAATTAGAGATGTTGTTCGTTTTCAACAGTTGAACTTACTAAATAGTTTTATTTTGTTAGGTAAATTTGATGTGATATTTTGTCGAAATGTTTTATTTTATTTTGAGCCTGAGACACGAATGAAAATTATAGAAAAACTCTATCATTCTCTGAATAGCAATGGCTACCTTATTTTAGGTGGGCCTGAATCAATTGGTCAGTATATGGCTATTGATGAAGAGGATACTCCGAACTACTTCGAAACAATAAGTGTCCCCCTTGGTCAATACTATCGTAAACTAGACTAGTTGGCATAAGCATTGCACTTTCTCTTAGCAAAGGAGAAAGAATGATTAACATTGATAAATCTTTTGGAATATTTCCAGCGGCAATGTTGGTTCATGGGAAGCGTGCAGAAGTTATAGCAAGTAACCTTGTAAACCAAGATACGCCTGGCTGGGCAGCAAAAGATATAGATTATCAAGCAGCATTACAAGCACTAGAAGATAATGGTCTCAATAATGACATGAATATGCAGTCATCAGAAGAACAGATGAATATTGCATTAGAACATGTGAAATATCGACAAGTCATGCAAGATTCCGTAGATAATAACTCTGTTGATGCACAGCTGGAAAATTCAGCCTATGTGGAAAATTCTATGCGCTATATGGCTGCAATAGAATTTTTAAACGGCAGGATCCGCGGCATTATGAACGCAATCAGGGGAGATTAGGGATGTCATTATTTAGAGTGTTTGATATTGCTAGCACAGGAATGAGTGCTCAAAATGCTAGATTAAATACTACTGCTAGTAATTTAGCTAATGTTGATAGTGTTGGCTCAAGCAAAGACACTACTTACCGAGCAAAAGAGGCAGTATTTGCCTCTACATTGAACAATATTCGCCGTGACCCATTTGCATTTGATGATGGGGCAGCTGCAGGGGTTGAGATTAAAGAAATTATTAACAATGACTCTGAGTTGCAAATGCGCTATCAACCAAGTCATCCCAAAGCAAATGAAGATGGTTATATTTTCATGCCTAATGTTGATACGGTTGCAGAGATGGCAAATATGATATCAGCATCAAGAAGCTATCAAACTAATACGGAAGTATTTCAAACAGCAAAAACTTTAATACAAAAGACTCTTGAATTAGGGAAATAACATAGGTAATTAATATGGCCACTGGTATAAATACAACATCTACGACTGGGTATGATGATTTCAAATCATTAGGTTTGACTCATACAGAAGAGACTAAAATTGATCGTGATAGTAAACAAATAGGTGATTTCATGCGGTTGTTTATTGAGCAATTAAAGCATCAAAATCCAATGGAGCCACAAGAAGGAGCAGATTTCCTTGCACAAATATCTCAAATGCAAAGTGTTGAAGAGCTAAGGAATGTCCAAAAATCTGTGACTGATATGAGTGAGTCATTTCAATCAAGTAGAATTTTAGAAGCAACTAGTATGATTGGCAAATCAATTGAGGTGCCGAGTAATCAAATGATGCTGAAAACTGAGCAAAGTGGTCATGCAAAATCAATTAAAGGTGAGGTGATGATCCCTAATCTTGGTGAAGATGATACTGTTAACAATGTATTGTTGAATGTATACGATCCAGTAACTAGTGAAATTATTCAAACTTATCAATTCGGGCCACAATCATCTAATGCTTCTGTTCCATTTCAATGGAATGGGAATCATGTTCAAGGTGAACAAATTGGTGAGCGGTTATCAAACTCTGGGGGTGAGCCTATAATGGATGGACCATATAGAGTTCAAGCTCAAGCACAAATAAATGGGCAGTGGCGGAATGTGAGCACTATGGTTTCAACTAGTATTGATAGTGTTTCTATAGATAAAGATACTAATGAATTAACATTGAATGCTTCTAGTATTGGACAAGTTAAATTATCAGAATTACAGAAGATACACGAATAATTAATGGAAGATAATATAAGGGGAAGATAAATGCCATTTAATTCTGCACTTAGTGGACTAAAAGCATCAGCTAGTCATTTACAAGTGATTGGTAATAATATAGCCAATGCAGGAACTGTGGGTTATCGGCGATCAAGGACATTATTCTCAGATGTATATGCGGCAAGTGCTTTAGGAACAAGTTCAAATGCAATCGGTGCAGGAACAAAGTTAAATGAAGTACGACAAGAATTTACTCAAGGTTCAATTAACGCTGCAGATTCAAATTTAGATTTGGCCATTAATGGAAATGGTTTTTTTAGACTAGATGATAGTGGTAGTGTGGCTTATACCCGAGCTGGAGCATTTAGATTAGATAAAGATGGATTTATTACTAATTCAAGTTTGCAGAAATTAACTGGATTTCAGGCTGATGGAGGCGGAAATATTACTGGGGCATTAGGAACGTTGAAAATTGAAAATGCTAATTTGTCGCCTAAGAGTACAGCAGCAATTGCAGCTAAATTAAATTTAGACGCTGCAGCATCACCGCCAACAACAGCATTTACTACAGGTTTCACTCCAGCATCGCCACCATCTGCAACATCATATAATAACTCAACCTCAACAACGGTGTATGATAGCCTAGGTAATTCACATAATTTAACAACTTATTTTGTAAAAGCTCCAGCAGAGAGAACTTGGAAAGTACACTTAGGGATGGATGGAACAGATATTACACCATCAGCGTCTGCTGTTCCTGGTGGAGCTACTCCAGCATCATATCCAGCAGGAAGTTTAGCTCAACCTTATACTTTAGTGTTTGATTCTTCTGGAGGGTTAATTGCTAACAACACTGCAGCACCACCACAGTATTATGGTGCACCTCCTGTGGATTCAACTGTAACAGCATTAACAAATTCAAATGCGTTACCAATTTTAGATATTGGAGATATAACTTTGAATGGAATACCAATCGTTCCGCCAACATCTTCAATGGACACAACATCCACTACAGATAAACTTTCAAGTGGTAGAGCTTTATCTGCAGCAATAAATGCGAGTAGCACCTTACATGGAGTGACTGCAACATCGAATGCAGCAATTTTTGATATGGGGGATGTCGCAGGTACTGGAGGCGGAACCACTCTTACTGCTGGAGAATTAACTATTAATAATGTACAAATTATAGCAGCAGCTGGAGCCCTAGATAATGCAGCAGAAGTTGTCACAGCAATTAATGTATTTCAGGCTACAACAGGCGTTGTGGCAAGCAATCCTGCTGGGAATCAAATAGTGTTAACAGCAGCAGATGGTCGAAATATTCAAATGGTTACTAATGGAGTTGGCGGTGGGCTTACAACAGCTAATTTAAATATGAATGGAGGTGCACTAGATAAGGTGCAACGAGCAACATTTGCCTTAAATGCTACTAATAATGCAGGTATTACTGTTGGAGGAACAACATCTGGTGATGCTGGATTAGCTACAGGTCCACTTCGAGGCATTATACAAGGAAATAGTGATTTAGTGACAGTCAGTGATTGGAACCCTGCTACTGGAGCAATATCACCACAAGCATTATCTCTTGGCTTAACCGGAACCACAAATTTTTCTGCACCATTTTCAATAACAAGTTTGAGTCAGGATGGCTATGGTGTAGGCAGATTAACCAGTGTTGATGTTGATCAGGAGGGTTTAATAACAGCTAGATATGGTAATGGACAATCACAAAATTTAGGTCAAGTAGCCATTGCAACATTCAATAGTCCAGAAGGGTTACAGCCACAAGGAGATTCAGCGTGGTCAGAAACCACAAGATCTGGAGCAGCTTTAGTCGGTGCGCCTGGGACATCAAATGCTGGATTGATAGCATCAGGATCCTTAGAAGATTCCAATGTGTCATTAACCGATGAGTTAGTAGAACTTATTGTTGCACAAAGAAATTTTCAGGCAAATGCTCAAACTATAAGAGCCGCTGATGCCATAACACAAACTGTAATTAACATTCGTGGTTAATAGGTGAATAAGTATGGATAGATCGCTATATGTATCGATGAGTGGAGCATCGGAAGTATTTACAGCTCAAGCAATTAAAGCTAATAATCTTGCTAATTTGTCGACGCCAGGATTTAAAGCGGCTCTAGTACAACAAACAAGTGTTGATGTTATTGGTGAGGGTTTACCAACCAGAAGTTATGCCCAATCTGAAGTCCCTGGATATGATTTAACCCCCGGTACTGCCCAGATTACTAATAATGATTTAGATATTGCTATTAAAGGTGAGGGGTGGATAGTAGTAAGTAATGAAAATGGTGCGCCAGGATTAACTAGACGTGGTGATTTATCTATAGATGCTCAAGGCCAACTAGTTAATGGAGCTGGCTTTAGAGTGGAAGGCTCTGGAGGCCCAATAATTATTCCACCAGCACAAAGCGTAGCTATTGCAGAAGATGGTCAAATATCAGTAATTCCTATCGGTGCTGATGCTACTACTAAAGTAATTGTTAATAAAATAAAATTAACAAGTGTTGATGCAGCTGACGAGTTAAAAATAAGAACAGACGGACTGTTTGATTTAGGATCAGAAAGTAATTTTGAAGATGATATTAGTATATCACTGCAAGTAGGGGCCCTTGAAACTAGTAATGTGAATGCAGTAAATGAATTGGTTGACCTGATATCTTTAACACGAAAGTATGAATTAGATGTGAAAATGATGAATGTAGCCAAAGAAAATGATGAAGGGTTGGCTCGAATATTGCAGCTATAAAAACATACAGTGAAGGGAGATTACTATGCATCCGGCGTTATGGATTAGTAAAAGTGGTTTAGATGCACAACAGACTGATATATCTGTAATTTCAAATAATTTAGCTAATGTTAATACTACAGGATATAAGAAATCAAGAGCTGTATTCAAAGAGCTAATGTATCAAAAATTACGTCAATCTGGTGCTGAAACAACATCTGGTAATGAGCTTAATAGTGGCTTAATGTTGGGTACTGGAGTTAAATTAGTTGCAACTGAAAAAGATTTTGGAAGTGGTAGTCCATTACGAACAGATAACCCATTAGATCTTGCTATTTTAGGCCGTGGTTTTTTCCAAATACAAAAACCTGATGGAACAACTGCATATACCAAAGATGGAAAATTTAGTACAGATTCCTCTGGTAATATTGTTGATTCTGAGGGTCGTTCATTAATACCATCTATAACTATACCTACAGGATCAACAGGAATAACTATTGGCCGTGATGGTCAGGTTTCAGTTTCAACTACAGGACAGACATCCACTACAGTTGTTGGAACTGTACAGCTGGCAGATTTTATTAATCCTGCAGGCTTGGAGCCTATTGGCGACAGTTTGTTTATAGAGACATCATCAAGTGGCTCAGCTACGGTTGGAAATGCTGATACTTCAGGTATGGGATCTCTTGAGCAAGGAACATTGGAAAGCTCTAACGTAAATGTTGTAGAAGAATTAGTTAGTCTGATTAAAAGTCAACGTGGTTATGAAATGAATGCCAAGAGTATAGAGGCTGTAGATGATATGTTGAAGTTTATTTCGCAGGTATTGTAATGAAATTTAATGATGAAAAAACTATAGTAGTTCTCGCAATATTAGCATTAAGCTCCTGTGGTACGTTAGGGCCAATGCCATTGCCTGATGATCCAAGGTTTCAGCCAATTATCCCGGAAATTTCAGAGGCGCCTAAACCAGTTGGGGGGAGCTTGTATATTAAAGGAACAGGGCTGTCTTTATATCAAGACATGAAGGCACATCGTGTAGGTGATATTATAACTGTGCGTTTAATGGAAGCAACAAAAGCATCAAAAGATGCAGCGTTAAATACTAAGAAAGATTTTGATCAAACTATTGCAAATCCAACATTATTTGGGCGTAGCCCATCACTTAAAGCTAGTGATTTACCTATTGTTGGTGGGTTGCCAATTTTGAATAATAAATCAGGATTTACTTTGGAGTCAGGTGTAGACAACTCTACAGAATTTAAAGGAAAAGGTGATAGTGCTCAGAATAATTCACTTAAAGGTGATATTACCGTAACAGTATCTCAAGTGTTACAAAATGGTAATTTAGTTATTCGTGGTGAAAAATGGATCACTCTGAATCAGGGGGCTGAATATATGAGGCTGACTGGAATAGTAAGGCCGCAAGATATTGGACCCAATAATGAAGTTCTATCAACAAGAATTGCAAATGCTAGAATCACCTATAGTGGCACTGGTGATATGGCTGAATCAAGTAAAATGGGTTGGATAAGTAGATTTTTCAATAGCTCTATATGGCCATTTTAGGAAGATGTATGGTAAAGAATAATATATTTATACAAATGTTAATAGCTTCAATAATTATACTATTACTATGTTCTAGCGCTAATGCCGAAAGAATTAAAGATATATCTTCAATATCTGGGATTAGAGGGAATCCATTAGTAGGTTATGGTCTTGTAGTTGGTTTGGATGGTTCTGGAGACAATAGCGATTATACTTCACAAAGTTTCAAAACCATGCTTGCACGTTTAGGAGTACAGTTGCCATTAAATGTTCAAGCAAAATCTAAAAATGTTGCGGCCGTTGCAATTCAAGCAGAGCTGCCAGCATTCGCACGGCCGGGTCAGCAAATAGATGTAACAGTATCATCTATAGGTAATGCCAAATCATTACGAGGAGGTACCTTATTGCTATCACCATTAAAAGGAGCTGATGGTAATGTTTATGCTATTGCTCAAGGAAATTTAGTTGTATCTGGTTTTGGTGCCGAAGGAGCTGATGGCTCTAAAATTACTGTGAACATACCTGTGGCAGGTAGAATTCCTAATGGTGCTAGTGTTGAAGTAGAGTCTCCTTCAATGTTTAATCAAGATAATAGCATGACATTACTTTTACATCGTAATGACTTCACCACAGCAAAACGTATTGCTGATGTTATTAATAAAAGTGTATCTATGGGGACAGCACATCCTGTTGATGCAGGGGCCGTAAAGGTGAGCGTGCCTACAGAATTTGGAGCAAGAGTTCAATTTTTATCATATATTGAAAATCTATCATTGAATCCTGGCGAAGAAGCCGCGAAAATAGTTGTAAACTCAAGAAGTGGTACAATAGTTATTGGCAAGCATGTTGTGGTGGGGCCAGCAGCTGTAGCACATGGTAACTTAACAGTGAATATTTCTGAACAAGAGAATGTATCGCAGCCAAATGCATTTTCTGAAGAAGGAAGAACCGTTGAAACTACTGAATCTACTGTTTCAGTAGATCAAGAAAGAGGCACAATGTTTATGCTGAACAAAGGCGTATCTTTAGAAGAAATTGTTCATATGATAAATCAAGTTGGGGCTGCACCAGGGGACTTAATGGCAATATTGGAAGCTTTAAAAGAAGCTGGTGCATTAAGTGCTGATCTGGAGGTCATATAAATGGTGGATGCTAATTTACAGATTGAATCAGCAAACATGCAGCGTCGATTTTATGCCGATAATAATACACTATCATCTTTAAATAAAAACTCTGATCAAATAGAAAATCTAAAATCAGTAGCTAAGGAATTTGAGGCTATATTCTTACAAATGGCTATAAAAAGCATGCGTGATGCAGGCAAAAGTATGAAGAGTGACCTAATGTCGAGTAGTGCTGAAGACACATATCAGGAAATGTATGATAGTCAGTTATCATTACATTTATCTAGCTCTTCTTCAATTGGAATAGCAGAGGCTATTGTACGTCAGTTTAGTCAAAATTTTGCAACAAATAATAGTGATGATGCAAAGGGACAAGAGGTTTCTGTTTTACCTGCGGAGGCTGTAGAAAAATCATTAAGTCATAATTTAGTTGTAGATAATGGAAATATCAATCATATTGATTCGGTTCATGAACCAGCACAAAAAGAAATATTTGAACCACATGACTTTGTGGAAAAAGTTTGGTCTGGAATTAAAGAGGTTGCTAAAAGCATTGATATTGATCCTAAAATGATGTTGGCTCAAGCAATTCATGAAACAGGCTGGGGCCGATTTATCCCTAAAATCAGTACCGGAGAACTAGCTAATAATTTATTTGGTATTAAAGCAGATGAAAGTTGGCATGGAAGTAGTATTGTTGCTAAAACTACTGAAGTTGAAGATGGTGTGGTAAAGCAACAAAAAGAAAAATTCAGAACATATGGAAATGTTCGTACTAGTATGGAAGATTATGTGGATTTTGTTAGTAATAATCCTCGCTATGAAAAAGCTTTAGCATCTAACAATGGTGTCGAATATATTAAAGAATTGCATAAAGCTGGGTATGCTACAGATCCTAATTATTCAGATAAAGTATTGAATATATATAATGGGGATAGGTTAGAGAGCTTGTTAAATCATATTGATGAGCGAGGTTAATTAAATGTGTGCAGGGATTACAAGTATTGGTGTATCTGGATTAATTGCATTTCAACAACAGTTGGCAACTACAGGTCATAACATAAGCAACTCTGGTACGGAAGGTTATCATCGCCAAACTACTTCGCTAGAAGCACGATCTGCTGTTTTAGCTAGTGGTGGTTATATGGGAACTGGTGTAAAAATTAAAGAGACTTTAAGATCTGAAGATAAACTTACATTGAAATTATTAAATGGGCATCATACTAATGAAAGCCGTTATGATTCAGAAGTTACACAAGCTGAAAAAATGACCTTGCTTTTGGCAACAGATGAGACCGGCCTGTTAAACTCAATGAAACGTTACTATGAATCTATGAATGAGCTCTCTAATGATCCATCTAACCTACAATTACAATCTAATTATTTGTCGGAATCAAATTCGATGGCACAACAATTTAATAATATTGAAAATAACATTTTAAGCATTGTTTCTAATATTAATGATGAAACAATAAGTACTGTAAATGAAATAAATTCTTTATCTGAGTCGATTGCTAATCTTAACAGAAGTATTTTGATTTCAGGAAATGCGACCGGTACTAGCTCCGCCAATGATTTGAAAGATCAGCGAGATAAATTAATATCTGAATTGTCAAAAATAATTACCGTAAGTACCGTGGATGCTGATGATGGTGCTTTAAATGTATTTATTGGTACTGGGCAAGCATTAATTATAGGCACTGATAGCACTACGCTGGGAACGCAACTAAATAGCACTGATCCATCGAAGTTAGAAATTACGTCTATAAATTCTGCAGGAACAGTACAAATTATAACTAGTGTTATAAATGGAGGCAAGCTTGGAGGCTTAAAGGAGATAAATAATTCTTTAATAGAGCCAACAAAAAATAAATTAAATCGCCTTGCTGTGATCTTCTCTATGACAAGTAATGCTCAGCATCGGTTAGGAATGACACAAAATAATAAAATAGGTGGCGATTTATTTACAGATATGAATGAAATAGGTTTGCAACTAAGTAGGTCGTTGGCTGACAATAAGAATTTAGGTACTGCAGCATTCACTGTTGCAATAAATGAAATTTCAAGACCGATATCTGGACCTTATAATGTTTTTGGAGCATCAAGTTCAATACTAGATGCAACAACTCTAGGAACTCTAGGGGTAGGTGACTTAACTATCAATGGGGTGTCAATTAGAGCTACTGTTGCAGGAGACGATATAACTTCAACTTCAGATGCATCATCTAGTGCTAAGGCCATTACAGCAGCTATAAATTCTAGCACAGCTCAAACAGGAGTTACTGCTACTGCAAAACCAAATAGTTTAAAACTAGGATCATTTAATGCAGGAACATTTACAGCAGGACAATTTCAAATTAATGGACAAAATATTGTAACAACAGTTAATACAGCCACGCACCTACTAGAAAGAATAAATGCTCTTACATCTACAACTGGAGTTAGAGCAACTGCATTGGGTAATGATGTAACCTTAGTTGCTGATGATGGTCGTAATATTCAATTATCTTCAAATACAGATCAACCAGCCGCAACATTCACATATTTTGATACTAATTCAGTCGTAGCTTTAAATAAAGTACAGCGCTCTTCAGTTGAACTTAGCAGCAATACCAAAGCTATCACCATTTCTGGTCTCAATCCAGGTGATGCAGGCTTAACAGCAGGGTCAACTCCAACATTGGAAACTAATTTGTATGGTACTGAATATGACTTAACTTATGATGGAGCATTATATAAATTAACTCGTAATAGCGATCAAACCCTTGTTTACAGTGATGCGTCTAGTACTATTAATGTTGATGGTATGACCATAACGTTAAATACAGGTACTATTGGTATCGGAGATAAATATATAATAAAACCAAATGCTGGAGCTGCTCGTAATTTTAATCTTGAAATTAATAACGTTAAAGATATTGCTAGTGCATCTCCAGTAAAGACCAGTGCAACAGTAAGTAATATTGGTACAGGTAGTATTGTTAGAGGGGTTATTTTAAATACCACCGGAAATCCAGCAACAACTAGTACGAAATATGGTAATGCCTTTGGTAGTGAAAGTACTCTTACACCACCAATTAGGATAGAAATAGCAAATGATATGAATGGGCTTCCAACTAGATATAAAGTATTTGATGTTACGAATGGTTCGCCAGGGGTGCAAATTGGTCCAGATCAAACTTTTGTGCCTAACTCTGAAAATAATATTTTCCCGCTATCTGGTGTAGTTGATAATACTTTGCCAGGTCCAAATCCAGCATATTCCTATGATCCTGGATATCGAATATCTATTAATGGAGCACCAGTAGCTGGAGATCAATTCAATATTGACTTTAATTTCAATGGATTCTCAGATAATGGTAATGTATTTGAAATGTCAAAAATGCGTACGGAAAAATTAGTGAAAGAAGATAATGCTTCATTATTGGAAAGTTATGCAAAAACTGTATCACTAGTTACTAGCAGAACACAAACATCTAAAAGTAATTATGAGTCAATAACAATACTTAGAAAACAAACAGAAGGTGAATATTTAGCAAAAGTTGGGGTAAATTTAGATGAAGAAGCTGCAGAATTAATAAGGTTGCAGCAAGCATATACCGCGGCTGCAAGAGTAGTTAGTACAGGTAAAGAATTGTTTGATTATTTGATTTCAGCAGTTAGTAGATAGGAGGTAAAGCAATGGCTAATAGAGTTTCCACACCACAGTTACACTTTCAAAATTTAAATGCTTTACAGTTGCAGCAAACTAAATTGTCAAAAACGCAAAACCAAATATCCCTAGGTAAAAAAATCACAACTCCCTCTGATGATCCTATTGGAAGTTCTAAAGTAATTACTAAAAAAAATGAACAAGCACAGTTAGAACAATATAATAGCAATGTTGATTTTGGGAATTTTAATTTGGCTAGTATTGAAAATCAGTATTCATCAGTTATAGAAGGTATGCAAAGAGTACGAGAAATTGCAGTTCAAGCCGGTAACATAACTTTGTCTCCCGAAGATAAAAGAACTCTTGCTCTTGAGTTGGATCAAATTAATAAACAGCTAGTTGATTTTGCTAATGCCAATGTTGATGGTAAATTTTTATTTTCTGGAGCACAGTCATCATCTCCATCAGTCACTAAAGATATAAATGGTAACTATGTTTATATGGGAGATGAAAGTATTAGGAAAACTAGAATAGGCTCATCAATAACATTAGATACAAACCATACAGCAAAACAAATATTTTTCAATATCGATAGGTCAGATATTTCTGTAAGTGGAGTTTCTGGTAGAACTAGCGTTACCAATGCCGCTACAGCTCTTTCTGACTCTGGAACACTATCAGTTTTAAATGCTAATGAAATGGTCATTAATGGAATTAATATTCAAGCTGGAAGTTCAGATGGTGTTTCAACTACAGATGCATCAGGTAGTGCTAAAGCATTATCTGCAGCTATTAATGCCACAAAAGCAAAGCATGGAGTGGTTGCAACAGTCAATACTACGACATATGATTTAGGGGTTCCTGCTGGTTTAGGCGGAGGTGTTACCCTGGCAGCTGGAGAATTCACATTAAATGGAATAGCAATCATTGGTGCTGCTGATAATTTAAATACACTAGCAACTACAATATCATCATTTAGCTCAACAACAGGAGTAACTGCAGAATTAACTCCAGATACAAGCACAGGGCCTAACATAATTTTGACTGCAGCTGATGGCAGGAATATACAATTACAGACGGATGGTGTAAATGGTGGTGTGGACTTTGCAAATTTTGCTTTAAATAATGCCGGTGTGGCTCAAAATAGAGTACAGCGCAGCACGATAACACTAAATGATCATAATTCAATATCAATATCTGGCAGCAATCCAGTTGATGTAGGATTTACTACTGCAACAACAGCATTAACTGCAAATGTAGGTACAGGTGTTATGAGCATTCCATTAGTTGCAGAAATTAGACCAGATAGTGTTTCTGATTCAGAACGATATTTAGTGAAATTTGATGCCACAGGAACAAAGTACAGTGTTTATCGAGAGTCTGATCCTACGGTTGCGGTTACTGATTTTAAAACCTATACCTCAACACAAAAAATAGGTGATGCTGAAGTACCAGATATTTTGCCAGATACTTATCAGGCCGGAGATAATATAGTAATTGATGGTGTTTCAATAAATATAACTGGGGTTCCAGCAGCTAATGATACTTTTACTATAGCTCTTACACCAGATAAAAAAGGTGATGTTTTTGATATGATTAGAGATTTTTCCGATTTGCTTAAAGTTTCAGGAGATGACACAAATAGAGTTGCTTATGAAGTTGGTGTTATGATAAACAATATAGATTCTGCTCAAAATAATGTATTAAGTTTGCGATCGTCAATTGGAATTGATATGAAGCTTTTAGAAACTCAAGAAAAATATAATAATGATTCGATGCACCTTATAACAGCAGAGCGTAGCAGAATAGAAGATCTTGATTTGGCTGAGGCTATATCTGAACTAATGTTAATGAAAACCTCATTGGAAGCTGCACAAAAAACTATGTCAGCACTATCAAGCTTGTCTTTATTTAAATATTTATAGATAAAACTAAATTTATTGAGAGGGTGTTGTGATTAAACAAAATTTCAGTATATGGGATGGTGTTTACAAAAGCTTTAATGAAGCCGGTGGTGATTTAGATTTTTTTGATTCTAAGTATTGGCTAGGTAAGCAAGTTGGAATTATTGAAAAAGCTTTGAAAATATACAGCGAACATGGTTTTATTACTAAAGATTACCCTCTACCTTTAATAATATCCATGATGTTAGATTGCAAGTCTAAATTAAAAGTTTTAGATTTCGGTGGTGGTATGGGACTCCAATATTTGGAAGTTTTATCTAAAATACCTAATGTTGAAAATAAGATTGAGTATCATGTTGTAGATGGGGAAAGCTCTATTAATGCTCGGCCTAGACAAATGAATCATTTCCCAAACTTAAAGTTTTATAGCTCATTGGAGAAGTTGACAACTAAAATTGATATAGTTCACATTGGTAGCACTTTACAATATATTGAAGATTGGGGTGGTGTGTTGAAATATATCAATCAGCAATTTAACCCTGAATATTTTGTTTTATCAGATTTGTTGGCAGGAAATATTCCAACTTTTGTGTCACATCAATGTCACTTTGACAAAAAGATACCTATTAAAATGGCTGGCATGAGTGATGTGGAAGTTTTTTTTAATAAAAATAATTATAATAAAATCTATCATAGTAAATTCTGTGCATCATTATTAGATGCGAATAAACTTCCTAACGATGCTCTGCCAGAGGCATATAGATTAGATCATTCTTTAAATGTGGTTTATAAGAGAAATTGATAATGAAAAATTTAATATTTGTATGTAAAGATATTGGTTTGAAATGTTTGAAATTTCATTTGGAAAACTTCCCTAATGATGATGACTATATTGTTGTGGGTGAGCCATATGGCGACGAAATTCAAAAACATATATCAAGTCATGGATTAATTAATTATTGCCATGTTAATGATTTTAACTCTAAGAACTTTAATGCTTTGAATTTTGATTGGTTGTTGAATTTATGGGGAGGATATGTGTTTAAAGAAGATACTTTAAGTCTTGTAAGAAATTCTTTAAACATTCATCCAAGTTACTTGCCTTTTGGTCGTGGTAGAGATCCTATCGTTTGGTCGATAATGGATTGTGCACCTGCGGGTGTTACATTACATTCCATTAATTTAGAAGTAGATGAAGGAGATATTTATTACCAGGAAGAAACTAAATATAAACTACCAATAAAGGGTGATGAGCTTTATAGTAGAGTTATCGAGTCTTGTGTTAAAATATTTAAAAATAAATGGCCAGAAATTAGAAGTATGTCAATTACTCCTATAGCGCAAAAAAATAGTACTTTAAGGACAAGGTATAGAAAAGACCTTGTTGCGAACCAATTAATATCTTATGAAAGTTTAGATAAAGGACAGCGGGCACTAGTTAGAAAACTTATGGCATATGAGTTTGATGATGGCTACTCTGCATTAATGAATTTCAATAATGATAAATATAAGGTGAAACTGGTTTTTGAAAAATTAGTTTAGTTGGTAGTGCACGCTTTTCAAGTAAAATAGATTCTTATTTTTGTACCCGCATATCTATATTATCTAATTCCATATCATTGAATATATCCATATGAAATATTAAAGTAAGTTTGAGGGGTGCCGATAATGGTGTTGGGAGTGGTGAATACTTCATGGAAGTGAATGTATATCCACGAATAATAATAAAAATAGAAGATTAAAATAATATTATTTAAAAAAATAAGAATATTTTAACTTCAGAAGTTTTGGAGTTCAGTAAAATGCCTCAAGTAATCAATACTAATTTAGCGGCAATTAATGCCAGAAGAAATCTAGAAACATCATCATCCGATTTAGGAACATCATTACAGCGACTATCGTCTGGTCTTAGGATTAATAGTGCAAAAGATGATGCTGCAGGTCTTGCTATTGCAACAAGATTTACAACCAATGTTGAAGGTTTGGCGCAAGCTGGGCGTAATGCAAATGATGCTATATCATTAGTGCAAACTGCAGAGGGTGCATTACAAGAAGTATCAAATATTTTGCAACGTTCCAGAGAGCTAGCTATTCAATCAGCCAATGGTACTAACTCATCTTCAGATAGGAAAGCTCTACAATCTGAGGTGAATCAGCTTAAATCAGAATTAAATCGAATTTCAACTACAACTAAATTCAATGGCTTGAACGTTTTAAATGGAGATTTATCAAGCTCAGATATGCAGATTGGTGCTAATGCTAATGAGACAGTATCTGTAACTATAGGTAGTGTACATGGTACAAATATCGGCTCAAATGAGCAAAAGACTGACAATGCTGCAGGTTTAGAACAATCTACATATCAAACAGTATATGGGTATGGTCAAAATGCTGACATTGGTACATCTGTAGGAGATATGTCTGCAGCAGCTACAAATGGCTATACTGCTGAAACATTTACTATTACTAATACAGACAGTGTGGGTAACACTAGTACTGATACACATTTAACAACAGCAGATGATAATGCGATGTTAACAGCATTTAATTTAAATGCTAAATCAGGAGTTATTGCTACAGCATATAATGAAGTTCAATTAACAGGTTTGGACGGGATGGATGCAGCAACTGATACTTTTGATATTGTTCTTACAGGCTCAGATGGATCAGGTGCTTCTGATTCAATAGCTATTGCCTTCGCTGATGCAGCTCATGATACATTTGCTGAAATGGCAACAACTATTAATGCAAATACTGATGCCCAAGCAAGAGATGTTTATGCTGTAGGAACAGCCACAACCCTTACAATATATGGTTTGCAGGGACATGATGTATCTCTTAGTATGGGCTCTGGTGCTGCGGTGGTATCAATGCAATCACTAGTTAACACTGATACAGCAGCAACAAACGCAGATTCAACAGCTGTTGATATAACATCTGGTGGTAGATTAGATGTAATGATGGATGTTGGTTATAGTATTGCAGGAAGCACAGGAGCTCATATTGCGACAGCATCAACTGGCAGGCAAGCAGGTCGTTTTGATGTTACCACAACAACAGAGTCAGTTAATACTGATCAAATGGGACTTGGCGAAGGGGGTAATTTTAATAACTCTCAAAATAATGTTGGTGCCCAAACCTTAACAATATCTGGAGGTGATGGTACAACTACAGTGGCTATTAGTGCAGGGCAAACAGCAGACTCAATTGTGACATCAATTAATGGTAAATCTGCAGATACTGGTGTTAGATCTACGGCTGTAACAACGGTAACTGTTGACACTTTAAGTGCCAATGGTACGGTGACTATGGATTTATTCGGTGATAATGTGAATGCGAGTAATATCTCTGCAGCTGTAACAGCTACAGATTTAACTGCATTAATTAAATCAATAAATGATGTGACGGGTACTACAGGTATAACAGCTGCGGTTGGTACAGATAATAGTCAAATGTTGCTGACTCATAGTGCAGGTAAGGATATCAAAATATCTGGCTTTACTCACTCATCAGCAGTTGATTATGCTAGGACCTCAGATACGATAATCGTAGGTGATGGAACATCACTAGCTGCACCATCAACCCAATACTCAATGAATGTTACAGGAGGTACAGGAACATCAGCGGTAACGTTATTTGATGGGGCTGGTGCCAATGGTCTTGACTCTACTATCGTCGGTGGTGAAGTTACCTTGATATCAGATCAAACCTTCTCAGTAGCATCTAGTGTTGCTAATAATGTTGCAGGTGTTGGAAGTGGTAGTTTATTTAGCACTGCCGCTTCAGTATCAAACTCATCATCAGCATCGAGGGTCAGTGATATTAATATTGGTAGTGTTGCTGGTGCGCAAAGTGCAATAAGTGTATTAGATGAAGCTCTACAAGCTATTTCAACAATTCGTTCTGGCTTGGGTGCATTACAATCTAGGTTTGAAACTACAGGTAGAAGTATCTCAAATTCTATAGAGAATCTATCTGCGGCTAGATCGCGAATATTAGATGCTGATTTTGCAGTTGAGACATCTGATTTAACAAAGAATCAGATCCTACAACAAGCGGGCACATCTATATTGTCGCAATCAAATCAAATCACACAAAATGTTCTTGCCTTACTTGGGTAATAAATAGAGCATTACAAAAACTAGTAAAGGGGATAAGTCCCCTTTACTTATTTAAAGGAAGATTAATTTTTTACCCCCTGCATTTATAGTTAATTAAGCTTTAAATTATCGAAAGTGATAATAGATAGTATCAGAAAGAGTTTTAAATTTAGTACTTATTTTTTATTATATTTTTAAACTTCACCTAATACTTTCACTTGGATTGGAATATGGATAATATATAGTGATAATTACAACTCACAACCATATATTTGTTTTTCAGTTTGAATGTTTATGAAATGCTGAGCTAGCCATGACAATGGCATAGTTAGGTTCAATTGCTGCTAGTGGAAAACATTTAATACATAAGTTAAAAGATTTGTATTGCTGGTGCCTTGATAACAGAGTAGTGATGTAAGTTTTTAATTTAACAATATAGATATGAAGATTTATATCGTATATCTTCCGTTAAATATATTTCAAAACACTTGCTCTCTTTAAATACCTGTTCATATAGTTTAGATATAAATTCATTAATTTCACTCATCTATTAAATGAGGGTGCTAGGTCGCAACTTATTTGAAATTCAATAAACTGTGACTTGATATATTTTTTATTTACAAAAAAACCGACATCTATGTTGTCGGTATGTCAGAGTATTTAAATAAACTTTTCTGTTCAATACTTAAAGTATATGCACTCATTGCCGATATCTGAGATGGGAGTGGTGAATACTCACGTATTTGAAGTTGATGTATATCCACTAATTTCAAGGGAAGATCAAATTTTAATTTTGAACTTCAACCTTTACGGAGTGAAAAAAATGCCTCAAGTAATCAATACCAATTTAGCGGCAATTAATGCCAGAAGAAATCTAGAAACATCATCATCTGATTTAGGAACATCATTACAACGACTATCATCTGGTCTTAGGGTTAATAGTGCAAAAGATGATGCTGCAGGTCTTGCTATTGCAACAAGATTTACAACCAATGTTGAAGGTTTGGCGCAAGCTGGGCGTAATGCAAATGATGCCATATCACTAGTGCAAACTGCAGAGGGAGCATTACAAGAAGTATCAAATATCTTGCAACGTTCTAGAGAGTTAGCTATTCAATCAGCCAATGGTACTAACTCATCTTCAGATAGGAAAGCTCTACAATCTGAGGTGAATCAGCTTAAATCAGAGCTAAATAGAATCGCAACTACAACTAGCTTCAATGGCTTGAAAGTTTTAAATGGAGACTTGGCAAGTTCAGAGATGCAAATTGGTGCGAATGCTAATGAGACAGTATCTGTAACTATAGGTAGTGTACATGGTACTAATATCGGCTCAAATGAGCAAAAGACTGATAATGCTGCAGGTTTAGAACAATCTACATATCAAACAGTATATGGATATGGTCAAAATACTGACATTGGTACATCTGTAGGAGATATGTCTGCAGCAGCTACAAATGGCTATACTGCTGAAACATTTACTATTACTAATACAGACAGTGTGGG
>Ga0066610_10000289_pt1 | contig 35643 bp, 35 predicted proteins | sample SaaInlV_DNA_165m_FD_60375 | JGI IMG/M metagenome (GOLD analysis project Ga0066610, IMG submission 60375) | Marine microbial communities from expanding oxygen minimum zones in the Saanich Inlet - SI075_LV_DNA_165m | ecosystem: Environmental > Aquatic > Marine > Unclassified | place: British... | reverse complement strand
CTTAAGAAGGGGTTACGTTTTCACCTAAAGAGTGTAACCCTTTTTCTCTCCTTTTCCAGCTATTTCCTCGTACTCAGAGCTTTTTTGTTTCTCTATCTCGGATCTAGGGTCCTAGTATGCCATTCGAGGAAACCATATGACTGAAAAACCTCTTCCTAAGTGGAACGATCCCCTGGATTTTGAAGGTGAACTCTCTTCAGAAGAACGCCTTATACGGGATTCAGCCCGCGATTTCGCCCAAAACGAGCTATTACCTGGCGTCACACAAGCCTTTCGAACCGAGACATTTGATCAGAAAATTATGACGGAAATGGGCCGATTAGGATATTTCAGTGCCTCTCTTAAAACCAAGGAGAATCCGGATGCTTCCTATGTAGGATATGGACTTATTGCCCGAGAGTTAGAACGAGTTGATAGTGGCTATCGCTCAGCCCTTAGCGTCCAATCAAGCTTGGTCATATTTCCTATCAATACCTTTGGATCAGAGGCCCAAAAGAAAAAATATCTCCCAAAATTACTATCCGGTGAATGGATTGGATGTTTTGGCCTTACAGAACCTGACCATGGTTCAGATCCTAGCGGCATGCAAACTCGGGCACGCCGAGACGGCAATAATTGGATACTTAATGGCTCAAAAATGTGGATTACCAATTCCCCCATCGCCCACGTCTTTATGGTCTGGGCCAGAGATGAAGATGAAATCATAAGAGGATTCATCTTGGAGGAAGGAATGAAAGGGCTCTCCACTCCTCGTATTGAGGGAAAAATTGGTCTTAAAACATCCCCAACGGGGGAAATCCACATGGAAGATGTCGTTGTATCCGAAGACAATCTCCTACCAAAAGCCAAAGGCTTTAAGGCTGTATTTCAATGCCTCAATCGAGCCCGTCACAGCATTGCATGGGGCGCTTTAGGCGCTGGCGAAGCTTGCTGGCATATTGCAAGAGAGTATGCCCTTGATCGCCTTCAGTTCGGCAATCCCATTGCAAGCAAGCAGTTGATTCAGAAAAAGCTGGCTGATATACAGACGGAACTCACGACGGGCCTTCATGCTTCTTTGCGATTGGGACGTCTTATGGATCAAGGAACGATTACACCGGAAGGGATCTCTATGCTAAAACGGAACTCCTGCTTAAAGGCATTGGAAAGCGCCAGACTCGCAAGGGACATCTTAGGCGCAAATGGCATTGTGGATGAGTACCATGTCATGCGTCATATGGTGAACTTGGAAGCCGTAAACACTTACGAAGGCACCCAGGATATCCACGCACTCATCCTGGGACGAGCCCAAACAGACATTTCTGCTTTTTAGGAACCCCTATGATTATGAAGACAAATGAACAGCTTATATTGGTTGATGAGCAAGATTCTCCCACAGGAGAAATGGAAAAAATTGAGGCCCACGAAAAGGGGCTTCAACATCGTGCCTTTTCTATTCTCATTTATAACAAACATGGAGAAGTCCTTCTGCAAAAGCGTAATCCAAACAAATATCACTCTGGTGGCCTCTGGACCAACACATGCTGTGGACATCCCCGTCCCCATGAACGTACAGAACAAGCGGCTCATCGGCGCCTCCAGGAAGAAATGGGATTTCAATGCCCTCTCAAACACGAATTTGTCACATACTACAAAGTCGATCTGGACAATGGTCTGACAGAAAATGAAATCGTTCATTTTTACGCGGGCACCTTTGAGGGAGATTTTACAATCAATCCAGATGAAGTTGAGGAGTGGACATGGCTCCGGCTCTCTGATTTCAAAAACAACATATTGCAATCAAAAGATTATAGCTATTGGTTCAGCTTTTATCTCCAAAAGCATTGGGACCACTTATGTAGACTTGAGCAATCTTATAAGTGTTCTCCATTAGAAAAAGCGTAAGTTAGCCCTTTCATTCCCCTTGCGAATATGTTTGAGTTCAGTTGATAAATGATTTGTGAAAATTTGATTTGCAGGAGGAAATTAGGACCCATATGTATTCTGAAACAAGCAACTCAATCCGCGTTTCAGTAAAGCCCGTATTTTTAGATACGGAGTCGGTCCCTATCCACAATCATTTTTTGTGGGCTTACCATATCCGAATTGAAAACCTCAGTGAGGATACGATCAAATTATGCACCCGCCAATGGCGCATCACAGATGCTCATGGGGCTGACCAACACATCCAGGGAGATGGTGTTATAGGTCAACATCCAACCCTCAAACCAGGTGAGACATTTGAGTATGCCAGCAGTGCTCCTCTAAATACTCCCTCTGGAATCATGGGGGGAGAATATGGGATGGTCAATCAAAATGGTGAAATGTTTAATGTCAAAATCCCATCCTTTTCACTAGATAGTCCGTATCAAATGGTTTCCATACAATAGGAAAGTAATGCTTGCCTTCAGGCCAATTTTCTACCTCATTGGAATTCTACTCATCATACTATCTGGGGCAATGTTAGCCCCAACCCTAGTCGATCTTTTGTTGGTGGATTCCGACTGGGAAGTATTTGCGCTCTCTTCCGTTATTACAGGAACGATGGGCATCTTGATGTATTTAAGTAATCGCCCTTCTGGCCCGATTTCTTTAACCATAAGAGAGATCTTTTTCCTTACTACAGCAAGTTGGGTTTCATTGTGTGTGTTTGCCTCTCTTCCCTTTTTATTTTCTTCCCTTGATTTAAGCTTCACGGATGCCTTTTTCGAGGGAACATCAGCCCTTACCACCACCGGTGCCACCATCATCAAGGGGCTAGACGTAGCGCCCCGAGGCATCCTTCTCTGGCGAGCTCTTTTGCAATGGCTCGGAGGAATTGGTATTATCGTCATGGCATTAACTATTCTTCCCATCCTGAGAATCGGAGGCATGCAGCTCTTTCACAGTGAATTTTCCGATCGCTCTGAAAAGATTTTGCCTCGAGCTTCTCAAATATCTATTGCCATTTTCTCCACATATTTCTTGTTAACCCTCTTATGTGCCTCAGCTCTATGGCTTGCCGGCATGTTGCCATTTGAATCCATTTGTAATGGGATGACCACCATTGCTACAGGGGGATTTTCCACTTCTGATGCCTCTATTGGCCACTACTCAGATCCTGCCATAAAACTTGTGACCATCTTCTTCATGCTATTAGGGGGCAGCACGCTTATCCTCTTCGTTCGCTTTGGACGTGGAGATAGCAAAGCTTTTTTGGGAGACTCTCAGCTTCGAGGATACATATTCTTTCTCTTATCAGCACTCGCCATTATTGTAACCTATCACGTATTTCAGAATCCCTTAGATCCCTTTACCACCATTTTAAATACATCATTCAATGTCGTCTCAGTTCTGACCACCACTGGATTTTCTGTCAGCGACTACAGTGTCGGGACTAGCTTTGTGACCCTTGCTTTTTTCTTTCTCATGTTCATCGGAGGTTGTACCGGATCTACATCAGGTGGCATTAAAATATTTCGATTCCAAGTCCTGTTTGCCATTGCCCGGATGCATCTCAAACAGCTTAGGCGTCCCCATGGCGTATTCGTCGCGACATATAATGGAAAGCAAATTACCGAAAGTGTCTTTTCATCTGTTCTCACATTTTTCGCCCTTTATGGCTTAAGTTATGCTTTTTTGGGTGTCGCATTCTCCCTTACAGGTATGGATTTTCTAACAAGCCTCTCAGCTGCAGTTTCTGCCGTCAGCAACATTGGACCCGGGCTCGGTAAAGTTATTGGCCCAGGCGAGACCTACGCCCCCTTAAGTGATGCTGCAAAGTGGATCATGATGGGAGGGATGTTTTTGGGACGATTGGAACTTCTAACCATTATCGTGCTCTTCACACCTTCTTTTTGGAAAGAATAATGGCACACAAGAACGGTAAATATATACGACGCACTCTGCTAGGTTACGCTTGTATCTTATTGGGTATAATTGGAGGATTTATCCCGATTTTTCAAGGTTGGTTCTTCATAGCCCTAGGCCTAATCCTTCTCAAAGACCATCCCTGGGCCCAAAAGGTCCTGCTGTGGCTCGAGAAAAAGTCTCCCAGATTTAAGAAAGCCTATCTAGGAGCCGACACTGAAATAAACAAGTGGCTGATTAAATTTAAGTTAATGGAGAAGTAGGATAGGCTGAACGACAGAGATCTTCTTTGGAAAATATGATAGTGAAAAAAAGTCTCCTTACTCTTCTATTCTTAAATCTCTTTGCTTCTAGTTTCTCAAATGCAGAGGAAATAGGTATTTTCCTTTTGCCAAGTAAAGCCTCAGAAATGAAAATCCTCAAAAAAAGAGGGGATCTTTGGCAAAATTTAATAAAGGCTGGGGTTCAATGGAATAGAAAAGAAAACATTCTTCATTCTTCTATTTTTCAAGGCATTTTCAACAAAAAAGGCCTCCACAAATTGAAGAAAAAAATCCAAATTTTAGCAGAATCCTCCCAACCTATTTACATTCAATCCATTCCAAATTTGGAGGACACTCAAGAAAATATTTTTATGAACTTGGAATTAAATGAAGCGCTTAAAAAAATTTGTGATCTCTTTTATCAAGATAAACTATTCGAAATCAGAACTTCTGATAGAATATTGATGCAATTGACTAGAGATGTAGAGCAAGGCATTTCAGATACAAAACAAAAATTGCTCAAAAAATACGGCCTTCATTGGAACGTTCCTGAAACAGGATACAACCCCCATTTTACCCTGGCTTATGGAACCAAAAAAAATGCCTCTATTAAATCCACACTGAAAAAAGTTAAGTACAAACCACTTGATATCACTTTTGACCGTATTGGAATCGGGAAACTGGGGTATCATGGGAACTTACTCAAAGTATTGTATAGTTTCCCATTGGGAAAGTAGCTGGACTCTAAGCTTTTTTGCTCATGGAGAGTGCATTGCCACAGGCAACACAACCACAAACTTGTGGATGACCACAAATGTCACACCCACTAGTCTTTCTTTTAGCTTCTTCCATATTTCCTTCATGACAAACAGGATCTACTAACACTTCCAAATCTACACAATCCAAGCTTTTGGCCATTCCATTCCCAGAGTTGCCTGTCACACAAGCAGCACCTAAAGCAGATAGAGCAATTACCTTTTTTGACATGATTTTAATTCCTTGTTTTTATTATTAAACAGCTCACCTGTAATGGATTTTATCACGGTAGCTCTATTTTTACAATCTAGCCTCTTTTAAAGATGGCCGCGCCCCCTGCTTGGGGTTCAATGGTCCGCTGTTGCTTTTTATGAATTCTAAAACCTTCTTCAATGAGGGCCGATAGGAGATCAGTAAAGATGATCGGCTCTTCTCGTGCTTCCCACAAATAATAGGCCAAAGAACCCGGATAGGTGTTGACTTCATTGATCCAAATTTCACCGGATTTTTCGTCACATAGAAAATCCATACGTACAGCACCACAGCCTCCAAACCCGATAAAGGCCTTTTCTGCCCATTCCCGAATAGATTTTTCCTGGGCCTTTTTAAGTTCTGGAGGGTGAAAGACACGACTCTTCGACATAACTGAATTATCAACTGGACCCGACAATTTTGTCTCTAATCCTCCTGCCGCCAGATACTTATCCGTAAAACTCAGCAGCCCTTTTTCTCGGATAGGACGCTCGATGGCGGAGGTCAAAACTTTGCCAAAGGCCTGCGTCACAGCCACATTATATTCAACTAAATTGGGAATAAATTTTTCCACCACGGCACTATCGTCCAGTTTAAAAACGGACGCCAATGACGACTGAAGATCTTCTAGAGTCTCTGCCTTATAGACCCCCACGCTACTCCCCAAATTACAAGGCTTAACACACCATGGCCCCTCAACAGCTTTCATAAGCCGTGCAAGTTCTTTGGTATCTGAAAAAACACCCGTCTCGGGACGACTGATTTCAACACCTGGAACCGTCGGAATCCCCAATGCCGCAAACACACGCTTTGAAAAGTCTTTATCCATGCACACAGAAGAGCCCAAAACACGACACCCTGTGTAAGGAACATTGGCTACTTCGAGCAACCCCTGAATGGATCCATTTTCTCCCGTTCCTCCGTGGAGTGCAGGAATGACCATATCCACTTCAAAAATTGCTTTCTTCTTTCCCAAAAAAGATCCCTTTTGGGTTCCTTCTAAAACCAATTTATTTGTGTCTTCTTTTTTGTTCCAAGCAATTAAAGAGGTAACTGGATTCACTTGATATAGTTTAGATTTAGTCTCCGAAGACAAGAGATAATTTCTACGATCGAGGAGAGCCGACCCCGTATACCACACTCCTTCTGGTGAAATATAAACGGGCAAAGTGTCGAACTTGTTGCTATCGATGGACTCCAACGTTTGTAGGCCCGTCAACACACTCACATCATGTTCAAAAGATGTTCCACCAAAGAAAACTGCAACTGTTTTGCGATCTGATGTCATGGCGAGTCTCCTCAATACGAAAAAATCATTAGCCAACTGGCCTGTGCTAAGGTATTTTACCCTTCAGAAGTCATATACGTCCCACGGAGAAAAAACAATAGGGTCATGGGAAACACAAATGTAAAGACCTGCCAGGAAAATGGGGGAACGTTCTATGTCGAAACCCTCTCTGGCATAAAATCACCTTCCCTTCGCCTCGTTTGGCTCCCTGGATGGGCACAAAATCGCAATGCTTTCACAGCCTTTCAGCCTTTCTTTGAGAAAAGGGCCCTGAATCATTTTGTAGATTGCCCCGGATTCGGGGAAGCACCTGTTCCACCCAGTGACTGGGGAACAGAGGACTATGCTCAAGGACTTTCCCAATGGCTTTCCAAGGAACCTTCCATGCCAACCATTATCATTGGCCATTCATTTGGGGGAAGAGTTGCCCTCCAATTGGCCAATCTGTATCCAGAGTTGGTCCAAGGACTCGTTCTTATTGCCGGCGCAGGCTTAAAAAGACCGAAACCCCTGCGGATTAAATTAAAAATTTTCCGCTATAAGATCTTGGCAAAGGCTGTATCCGTCTTTGATCGTCTTTTTGGAACGCACCTTTTGCAAAAACTCAGGACTTCCTTCGGAAGCACCGACTACAAAAGATCGGGCCCTCTCCGCAATATCCTCGTCAAAACGGTAAATGAGGACTTGTCTACCGTCGCTGCCTCTATCACCCAGCCCACGTTACTTATATATGGGGAAAAGGATACGGAAACGCCACCTGAATATGGTGAAAGATTCCAAAAGCTCATTGCGAACGCTCAATTGCATCGCTTGCCCTTATTCGATCACTATTCCATTCTTGCTGGAGGCCGCTCACAAGTAACTTCTCTGATCGCGGCCTTTCTTGAAGGCTTTAACAAAAAGGATTCCTAATGGAAAATACGCTCTTTATCTCCCTCCTTATTCCCTTTGCCTTTGGATTTTTCAGCTTTAAGCGACTCCTAACATTCCTTCGCTATTTCCAACAAGAAGAATATGATGGGCAAAGGTTCTTGGCTTGGTGCGCTAGAAACTTCACAGTTGACCGAAAGCTCTCCCTTAGTCTGTTTGCCGCTTTTATCTTATTGCTGATCGTGCCTCCTTTTGATGAAGCCGATATCTATCAATTTACCTTTTCCCTCTTGTTCCTCTTTTTTGGTCTTCTCGAAAACAATCCCAGAAGTAAGGGGAAAAAGCCCCTTGTTCTTACAAAGAGAGCCACACGAATCTTGGTGCTTTCTCTTATTCTATCGGTCTTGTGTGCGTTTTTCGTCAGTTTCTATCTTCCCTTGGAAATAAAACAGACCATTGGCTGGCTTTTGCTTGTACAGCTGATTCCTATGTTCCTGCCCATTGCAAATTTTTTGCTCTGTCCGGTGGAAAAAGGAATTCAATGGAGAATCCGGAAGAAAGCTCTTCGTAAACTAAAAAAGCTAAGCCCAACCGTTATCGGCATTACAGGGTCCTATGGAAAGACCTCCACAAAGCACATATTGGGACATATCCTCTCCACCGTATCTCCAACCCTAATCACGCCAAAGAGCTTTAACACCGTCATGGGAATTTGCCGTAGTATTTTTGATGGACTGACCTCAAAGCATGAATATTTCGTTGTTGAGATGGGTGCGTATGGCCCTGGATCCATCAAGAGGCTTAGTGATTTTGTCTCGCCAACACACGGAATCATTACAGCCATAGGAATCGCCCATTTGGAGCGATTTAAAAGCCCGGAACGCATTCTCAATGCAAAATATGAACTAGCAGACAAAGTCTCTGAAATGGCAGGAATACTAGTCGTTCCTGCTGACTCTACACCAAAAGCCTTTCTAAAAAGTCGTATGAAGACTCATCCTGAGACTTATCCTTTTGGTTCAAAAAAACATGAGTTTCCCCATGAAACCTATTACACAGATGTAAAAGAAACGTCCTCGGGCCTTTCCTTCAAGATCCATTGTGCTGGAAAAGCCTATGCTATCGAAACACCCCTCTACGGTCTGCACCAATGTGCCAATATTACGGCAGCATTCTCTCTCGCCAAACACTTGGAAGTTCCTGAAAAAACCATTGTGGCCTCCCTCAAAACGCTCCCACAAATTGAGCATCGCTTAGAAGTCTCCCGAGGAAATAATGGCTCAATCATCATCGACGATGCCTATAATTCCAATGTGGATGGTTTTCTTTCAGCCCTCTCGTTGCTCAATACTCTCGGGCAAAAGAGGAAGCGGCGTATTCTTGTTACACCCGGAATGATCGAATTGGGAGAGGCCCACGATAGGGAACACAAACGGCTTGGTCAGAAGGCCGCAGAATGTGCTGATATTATGCTCGTTATCGGCTCAGAGCGCATCCCAACTTTGACAGCAGGATTCAACGAGAACTCCAAGAAAGATCAACAGGTCATCCCCTGCAGCTCTTTTGCAGAAGCCAAAAATTGGATTACCCAAAATGGAACCGCTAATGACGTGATTCTCTTTGAAAATGACTTACCCGATTTATTCGAAGAAAAGCTGAAGCTGTAGAGGGAAAGCCCTAGAAATTTTGAAATCCAATTTCCTAAACTTTCTAAGAGTTATTAATCTAACTAAATTTCTTGTGGGATTTAGAAAGCAACCCCGATAAATAATTAGCAAACGGCTTTATATTTTGGTGTACGCTCGCTTTTTCAAGTGCAGTCATATAGGTTTTCCTATCACCTAATGGAATAGTCATCCAAGGATAACGAGCTGCTGCAAGCATCAAATTCATCAAAAAACGACCTATTCTGCCATTTCCATCCATATACGGATGGATATATACAAATATAAAATGGCCAAGAACAATCCGAACTGTTGGCTCTTTCTCTGATGTCAATAAATGAAAAAACTCCCCCATCATTTCAGGTACTGCTTTCGGATTTGGAGGAACATGCATAGACTGTCGAATGAACACCTGCTCATTGCGATATCCTGCAAGATCACTAGGACGTAAAAATCCTGCTAAAATACTTGGTGAAAACATTTCTCGGTACCAAACTTTATGATCTTCCTCTACCACAACTCCTGGATTTTCACCTTCAAGAACTTTTTTTATACTTTGTTCTACAGATTGCCACGCAAGCCAATAACCACGCGCTACAAGAGCGTTCTTATGCTCTTGATCAGTTTCAATGTTTTCAGGGTCCCATTCCCCCGTCCTTACCCTTTCAATCAATTCTGGAGTGATCCTATATCCCTCTATTGATAATGAATTATAGGCATCCTCAACATATTCGTCCTCAATTCGCCCAAGATAATCTTCGGTTGAAACCTTGCCAAACTTCATGGAAGGAAACTCTTCTAAAACTGGCCCTCTCATCTGCTGCCACATAAGTCTAATACGATTAACGTATTTTGACCTATTATCACTGAGAGAAATCGGCATTGAAGGAGAGGCGAAAGGATCATTTTCACGCGTTTCGTATCCAGCACTATGCATTGTTTCCAAAATTTCATCCGCAATCCTATCTTGTTGATTATTTCGAAATGCTCCTACGAGTCTTCCTGCAACAAAATTATGCCCCCCTTCAAGAAGCAGACGTAAAATTTCAGAAGCATCCTTTATCATTGCTAAAGCGGAGCGTACATCAATCGGATTTTGGCGAAAAAAGCCTGGAGAACAAAAAACCAATGCTGCTGGAAGAGAAAAAAGACGCATCCCTTCTTTATTTCTTATTTCTTTTGGGTCTGGCAATTTCGCCCGAACCTCAAGAATAGAAACGCCATAAATTAATGAAGTCATATTATTTTGCGCTTTAGGGGCTCGAACAAGCAGTTGTTGAGGTACTGTTTTGTTTCCAACGAAAAGTTGTATCGATTGTTCAGGAGATAGACTCCACTCCTCGCCAAATCGTGTTTGAAAATATCGCGGAAAAAATCCCCAAAAAGATGAGTACCAATCCGTACTTTCACCAACTATTCCCTCTGGGCGTATTCCTATAAACCATCCTTTTACCACCTCTTTCAGAAAGGAATTTTTTATAAGTCGCTCGCGATGCACACGAGAAATATCTCTTGATCGGATAGCAACAATACCTTCGCTTTGAAGTTTTTTTAGTATCTGAAGAGATTGTGCGAGTTTTTCCGAAGGCTTCGCCATAATATCTGAACTTTTAGTTTTTTGCACCGTTGAATATTTAGTTTTAACTGCCGTGGAATTATTAGTTTATTATGTTGTAGCATAATTAGTTTATTATGTCACAAAAAAACCACCTTGCGCTATCATTTCAGACATAGATAAAAGTTGAATGCAAATAATCCATTGAAAAACAAGAAATTCTAGTTTTTTCACTGTTGAATAATTAGTTTTAACTGCCGTGGAATTATTAGCTTATTGTGTATTATCGCACCGGAAAATCAAAATAAGTTTCTGGAAAAGGCTCGTCTTTTAACGAAAAATGCCACCATTCTTTTTCATAGTTTTCAAAACCATGCGTCTCCATGACCTTGGTCAGATATGCTCGATTCTTTTTGGCTTCCTCTGAAATCCGTGGACAGGCCGTGTGGGACATTTCGTCAAAGCAATCAAAGCCGGTACCCATTTCAATGCTGTTATCATTAAAACGCTGGCCTTTAGGTAAACGAGCATCCACCAGCTGATCACCGCTTCGGTACGTATCTTGATCCGGTATTGTCAGTGGCACCAAGGTCAAATCGACAGCACACCCTCGGCTGTGTTGAGAGCGAAATCCTATGTAACCTAAATCAAACAAGTGCGCTTTATTTATCTCTGGATAAAACTCCTCCTTCATAAGAAGATCCTCTAAATCCATGGCCCACTTGGCAAAATTCACGACGGATCTTAGGGGGCGATAAGCATCGTACACCTTGAGCGTGTAATTATCCTTGCGTACTTCCTCTTGAACTGCCGCTATCCCTTGCCCCAGTTTGTCCGACACGACACATCGAGCCGCTTCATATCCATCGATGGGTCTTCCGATAAAATTATGAGGGCCGGCATAACGAACTTCCTGAAGAATCGTAGAGTCAATATCTTCAAGATAGGAAAATCCTGGGAAGAGTGGTGAAGAAACTGTCTTAGGAACTGTCATGGGCTGCTTTTTGCTTTATGGACACATGTAACTTACTATTTATGAAAGTGCGTTATTTCCCTTTCAAAAGCAAGTGGCTCCCCCTCACCCCCGTGGGTGAGCTTTTTTGTGCACAGCCAAAAGCCGCTTGGTGTCCGCATGGGCATAGCGCTGAGTGGAGCTCAATGAGGCATGCCCCAGAAGCTCTTGGATGGTCCGAAGATCCCCATCAGCTGAAAGAAGGTGAGTCGCAAAAGTATGGCGCAATACGTGGGGGGTTGTTGACTCGGGCAAATTAAGAAGCACCCGTAATTTTTGGAGTTGTCCCTGAGCCATTCTTGGATGAAATCGCTTGCCTCTCGCCCCAAGAAATAAGGGTGTATCATCCGATTGGGGAAAAGGACTGTTGTCCAAATAAGACTGAATTCGCTCTTTAATAACAGGCAACATAGGAACCAGGCGCTCTTTATTTCCCTTTCCAAGAACTTTTAAGGTCTCCCCAGTTGTTATGTCCTTGCAGTTTAGGTTCAGAGCCTCGCTGAGCCTGAGGCCTGCTCCGTACAATAATGTTAAAAGAGCAAGATCTCGTTTTGTAATCCAAGCATCATCACTTATATCTCCGGTCGTGTCCAAAAGATCCTGAACATCCTCGGGTGACAAAAATCTCGGCAGATTTTTTGGCATTTTGGGTGTTCTGATAGTGAAAATTACTGGGTTTTTGGCCAACTCAAACCGCTCTAGAAAACGAAAAAGCGATCTCAAGACCGACAAGGCTCGAGCAGTAGAGGCACGGGCCCGCTCTTCTTGGGCCCGATGGGCCAGCCAAGCGCGAAAATCCTGTGCTGTCAGAGATTCGAGAGCTTTAAGGGAGATGATTTCGTCATCTAAATGGGAGGTAAGAAACTGGAAAAATGCCTTCAAGTCATAAAAATAGGTTCCCAGTGTCGCTGGTGACGAACGTCGCTCGTCTCGGAGCCACCGCTGCCACTGATCAAGAGCGGAAAGGAGAGAGGGCGAGAGAAACGTAAAAAACTGAGTTTCAGATATTAAGTCGCTGGCATCCCATCGCTTCTCGTTGGTCCTCGAAGGTTCCTCTTGCGAATTACTATCCTGTTTGGAAGCCATCCATTACAACTCACGCGCTTCATCAGGCAGCATGATAGGAATACCGTTTCGGATGGGATATGCAAGTCCGGCCGATTTGCTAATCAGCTCATTGGCCACACGATCATAGACGAGTGTTTGCTTGGTCACGGGACAAACCAAAATTTCTAGCAACTTTGGATCCACTTGAGGACCAGATTCCGTAGAATTTTTAGAAACTGTCTTCTTTACAGACTTTTTTTCTGGCTTTGAAGTTGGTTTCTTTGGAGGGACCATTTTACTTTGACTCCTATGCAACGATACTTTGATTTGTTTTCTTCCAATCCTTCAAGAAGGCATCCAGTCCCTTGTCAGTTAAAGGATGCTCAACCAACTTTTTCAAGATTGACGGTGGGATGGTGGCAATATCAATACCCAGCTCAGCTGATTCTACAACATGGCGCGTATGACGAATAGAGGCAGCGAGAATCTCGGTTTCAATCTCAGGGTAGTTGTCATAGATTTCTCGAATACTAGCCAACAGTTCCATCCCATCTTGGCCAATATCATCCAACCGGCCTATGAATGGCGAAATAAAGCTGGCCCCGGCCTTTGCAGCCAAAAGAGCCTGAGAAGGGGAAAAACAGAGAGTCACATTGACAAGAATACCTTTTTCCCTGAAAGAGCGACAAGCCCTTAGGCCCTCCATCGTCAGTGGCACCTTGATAGCAATATTAGGCGCTATTTTTGCCAAGTGAAGTCCTTCCTTCATCATAGAATCATAATCGGTCGCCGTCACCTCTGCACTCACGGGCCCAGAAATAATGGCACATATTTCCTTGAGAATTTCTTTGAAATCACGCCCAGTTTTTGCCACCAAGGAAGGGTTTGTGGTGACACCATCTACGAGGCCTGTCTGTGCTAAATCTTTAATTTCTTCAACATCCGCCGTATCTAAGAAAAATTTCATCGATTAAATCCTATTGTTCATTGGCAAACTTATTGGCAAATGAGGTAAACCTTGATAAACCTCAAACTAGACCCCTTACTTTTAAACTGAAATACTGCCGTGAAACAAGCCCTTCTTCCCTTAGACTTTATCGCAAAGGATAAAAGCAGAAAAGAACCTGCTAAAAGAGCCCGTGTTTTACTACCTCTCCCGTTTGAAAAGGCCTTTGATTACGCCATCCCAAATGGCATGCTTCTAGAAATCGGAGATTTTGTAGAAGTCCCCTTTCGAAATCGAAAAATTATCGGCGTTGTATGGGAGCTCCCCCAAAATAAAGAAACAGCTGGCTTTGACTTGGCTAAAATTAAGAACATCTCTTGCCGATATGATATTCCTTCACTGCCAAGTGAATCCAAAAAATTTGTCCAATGGGTGGCAAAATATACCTTGGCACCGCTTGGGGCCGTTCTAAAACTCATTCTCAGTGCTCCCGATGCTTTTACGCCTCCCAAGGCTCGTTCCTATAAATATCTCAGAAACAACCCTGTTTCCCTGGATCGCACGACGCCCCAGCGACAACGAGTACTCGACCTATGGAAAAAAGATCCCAACAAACCATTTACCCTTAAGGAGATTCAGGAACTGGCACAGGTGGGATCAGGAGTCGTTCGGAACCTGGTGGGGAAAGACCTACTAACCATGCTACCTTGTGATGGCTCCGAATCTTTTTCCAAACCCAAATGGCACCTAAAGGGTCCTAAGCTTTCCAAGTCACAAAAAGAAGCAGCTCAGTTTTTACACCAACGACTCGAAGACAAAAAATTTTCCGTCACCCTTATAGATGGCGTGACGGGCTCAGGCAAAACAGAAGTCTACTTTGAGGCCATAGGAAAAGCCCTTCAATCGGGAAAACAGTGTCTTGTTTTGCTTCCGGAGATTGCGCTCAGTGCCCAGTGGTTGAAGCGATTTGAGAAACGCTTTGGGGCAAAGCCCCTGGTCTGGCATTCGGATTTGACGCCCAAACAACGACGAGATAACTGGCGTCTCATCCTTCAAGGGAAGGCTCAAGTTGCTGTCGGCGCTCGATCTGCCCTCTTTTTGCCATTTCCCAACTTAGGCCTCATCATAATTGATGAAGAACACGAGTCGTCTTACAAACAAGAAGAAGGCGTCATTTATCATGGCCGCGATATGGCCATCGTACGTGCTCAAATGGGTAAGTTTCCCATTATTTTGGCTTCCGCAACTCCTTCTCTGGAATCAATCGTAAATGTACAGCAAGAAAAATATCAGATGGTCACCCTACCAGGACGCCACGGGTCAGCCCAGCTGCCCACAGTCTATCCCATCGATATGCGCGAGCATTCTAAGGGTATGTTTCAACTTGCAAAGGAAGAGAAGACACAAGCCTTTATCTCTCCTCCCTTGCGGGAAAAAATCTCCGAAACGCTCGATGATCATCAACAAGTCCTTTTGTTCCTCAACCGTCGAGGATACGCTCCCCTAACCCTTTGCCGCGCCTGTGGCTACCGATTTACGTGCCCCAATTGCAGCGCCTGGCTTATTGACCACAAACGTCTTCAAAATCTCCAGTGTCATCATTGTGGACACCACACTTCGCCACCATCCCATTGCCCCGAATGTACCGAAGAAAATTCTTTTGTGGCCTGTGGACCAGGCGTTGAACGAATCGCTGAAGAAATTTCAAGGCTCTATCCAGAAAAGCGCACAGAGATCTTAACAAGCGATACTCTTTCTAGTCCGAAAAAAAACCAAGAACTCATTCAAAAAATTCAGAACCATGAAATTGATATAATCATTGGAACACAAGTCATTGCTAAGGGGCATCATTTCCCCCAACTCACTCTTGTTGGCGTAATAGACTCGGATCTGGGCCTTTCTGGGGGGGACCCACGTGCTTCAGAAAAAACCTATCAAGTCCTCCATCAAGTATCGGGGCGATGTGGCCGCGAAGAAAAGCCAGGACGCGTTTACCTTCAAACATACTTTCCTGAAAATTCAGTCATATCGGCCCTGGCGAGTCACGATCGAGATGGATTTATCGAACACGAGATTCTCCAGCGACAATGGTCGCATATGCCTCCGTTTGGAAAACTGGTCGCCTTTATCCTCACAGGCCCCTTTCCGCAAGAAGTGGAAGCCTGTGCAAGAGCCCTCGCACGACATGCTCCATCCAACAACCCTGACATCCAGATCATGGGCCCCGCGCCGGCTCCTCTTTCCCTAATTGGGAAACGATATCGATGGAGATTATTGATGAAAGCTAAAAAAGAGATTTCTGTCCAAGGCATTGTTCAACAGTGGGTTCACCAAATCAAAATCCCACCCAAAGTACGGCTGCATATTGATATCGATCCCCAGAGCTTTTTGTAAGCGAGCGATCTTGTCCCATGCCAAGGACTATGGTACGAATTAGAGAGTTTAAAAGGCTTTAACAACAATAATTATATCATGTCCGCTGAAAAAGTTATTGAGGTATCCCACTGTTATGCAACTGCCTTACTAAAGGCAGCGGAGGAGGAGAAATCTGTCGATCGGGTCGGAAAAGATCTTTCTAAGCTTTTTAAGGTTATTTCTCGAAAAGAGACGATTCGGTTTTTTCTTAAAAATCCGACACTCAATCGACAGGAACAAGAAGTTCATCTGCAACCGTACTTAAAAGGCTTTTCAAAGCTAACGGCAAATTTTATTGGGCTTGTTATTCATAATCGCCGTTTGGCGTATTTACTGGATATAATTGTCGCATTTTTAAAGGAAGTAGAAATCCATAAGGGTTATTTAAAAGCCCATGTCACATCGACAAAAGAAATGTCCAAAAGCCAGTTGCAAACTCTTACAAAACTTTTGAAAGACGGAACAGGAAAACTCGTCGAAATTGATAACAAGGTAGACCCATCACTTTTGGGTGGTATGGCCATCCGCTTCGGTACATATTTGATTGATAATTCTCTTAAAACCCACCTTCACAACCTTCATTCCACTATGAAAGGACACCCTTGATGACCCTTCGCGCCGCAGAAGTCACTTCAATTCTCAAGGAAGAAATCAAAAATTTCTCCACCAAAACCCAAGTGTCAGAAATTGGGAAAGTCCTTTCAGTCGGAGACGGTATAGCTCGTGTTTACGGTCTGGATAATATTCAGGCTGGTGAGATGGTTACATTTCCAAATGACGTCAAAGGTATGGCCCTTAACCTAGAAACAGATAACGTGGGTATTGTTATCTTTGGAAGTGATCGTGAAATCAAGGAAGGGGATACGGTAAAACGAACCGGTTCTATCGTAGACGTTCCTGTAGGGAAAGGCCTCCTCGGACGTGTTGTTGATGCTTTAGGAAATCCCATCGATGGAAAGGGCCCTCTTGTTGGAACCCAACGAGCCCGTGTTGAAACAAAGGCACCTGGCATTATTCCAAGGCAATCTGTTTGCGAGCCAGTTCAAACAGGAATTAAAGCAATCGATGCACTCGTTCCTATTGGTCGAGGGCAAAGAGAACTCGTCATTGGTGATCGCCAAACAGGAAAGACGGCGATTCTAATTGATACGATTCTTAATCAGAAAAAAGCCAATGAAGGCAAGGACGAATCGGAAAAACTGTATTGTATCTATGTAGCCATTGGACAAAAACGTTCAACCATCGCCCAACTTGTCAAAACCTTAGAGGAATATGGGGCCCTTGAGTACTCGATCATCGTTGCCGCTACAGCTTCTGAGCCCGCACCTCTCTTGTTCTTAGCCCCCTATGCAGGGTGCGCCATGGGGGAGTATTTTCGGGATAATGGCATGCATGCTCTTATCGTTTATGACGATCTTTCCAAGCAAGCCGTTGCCTACCGCCAAATGTCCTTGGTCCTCCGCCGTCCTCCCGGTCGTGAAGCCTATCCAGGAGACGTATTCTATCTCCATTCGCGTCTTTTAGAGCGCGCCGCCAAAATGAACGAAGAAAATGGCGGTGGATCTCTAACCGCCCTACCGGTTATTGAGACCCAGGCAGGGGACGTGTCTGCATACATTCCCACCAACGTCATTTCCATTACCGATGGCCAAATCTTTCTCGAAACAGATCTGTTTTATAAAGGCATTCGCCCCGCTATTAATGTGGGGCTATCCGTCAGCCGGGTAGGATCTGCCGCGCAAATCAAAGCAATGAAACAGGTAGCTGGTAGTATTAAATTGGAATTAGCCCAATATAGAGAAATGGAGGCTTTCGCACAGTTTTCTTCTGACCTAGATGCCTCAACACGCAGGCTTTTAGATCGTGGTAAGCGACTTACCGAGCTTCTCAAGCAACCCCAATACGACCCTCTGCCTGTGGAAGAACAAGTGGTTACCATATTTACGGGCGTAAAGGGTTATCTAGATGGCATTAGAGTAGAAGATGTCACCCGATTCGAAATTGAATTTCTCGGACTACTCAGGGTAGAAAAACCCAGTATTCTGGAAGCGATCCGAAGAGACCACCTCATATCTGAAGAGACTGAAGCGTCCCTCGCTACTTTCTTGGATGAATTTTTATCAACTTTTGCGTAGAGCATCATGGCTACACTCAAAGAACTTCGCACTAGAACAAACAGTGTTCAATCTACAAAGAAAATAACGACGGCCATGAAGTTAGTCGCTGCCTCCAAGTTTCGTCGTGCCCAAGACCAATTAGAATCTGGGCGCCACTATGTAGACGCCTTTGAACATCAGTTCCAAGCACTCGCCACAACCAAAAACACCTATCCCTTAACGCTTCCTCTGTTCATAGGACGACCTGAAAAAGCCGAGAAAACACATCTCTTTATTGTCGTTACTTCTGACCGCGGTTTATGTGGTGGATTCAATGGGGTTCTACTCCGAAGACTTCTTATTCATATCAAAGAGTTAGAAGAAAAAGGATCCGCTTTCAAAATTCTGACCATTGGTCAGAAAGCGAAATCAATGTTGCGACGCAATTATGGAGACCGCTTTCATAAGTCCTATGTGGATGTTGGAAATCCTGCTCTCAAATTTCGCGAAGCACAAGAGATTGCTGCCATGATTCTTGTCTCTTTTGACAATGAGGAGTTTGATACATGCGACCTCTATTTCAACAAATTCCATTCCGCCATGAAACAAACACCAACCTGTGAGCAACTTATTCCATTTAAAGCACACGAAGAAGATGAGTCTCCTACAGAAATAGAGCAAACTCGCAAAGAGCCTGAGGCGCTTTGCGAGCTCGAACCTAAATTAGAAAATTTTCTGAAAGACATGATTCCCCATCATATAGCCACCCGCTTATACATGTCATTTTTGGAGACCGCCGCTGGCGAACAAGGAGCCCGAATGTTGGCAATGGATAGTGCCACACGCAATGCCGATGACATGATCAAAGGCTTAAATCTTAGTTATAACCGTATAAGACAAGCATCTATTACACGAGAACTCATTGAAATAATATCTGGTGCGGAGGCCATTTAATGACACAAACAAAACAGAAAAAAGTTGGAACAATTTCTCAGATTATTGGGGCTGTTGTTGATGTTCACTTTGGTGAATTTCTTCCCCCAATTCTTAACGCCCTCCATGTAAAAAACAAAGGCAAGACAATTGTTCTAGAAGTTGCTCTTCATTTGGGAGAAGACACGGTCCGTTGCATTGCCATGGATTCAACTGATGGCCTTCAAAGGGGTGAGGAAGTCTCTGATTCTGGCTATCCCATTCGAGTCCCGGTCGGTCCTGAGACTCTGGGGCGTATTATGAATGTTACTGGAGCTCCCGTGGACGAAAGAGGCCCAATCAAAGCCAAAGAGAAGGATATTATCTATAAAGATGCCCCTAGCCTACTAGATCAATCTACTGAAACAGAAATTCTGGTCACTGGTATTAAGGTCGTAGATCTCCTCGCTCCCTATGCTAAGGGCGGAAAAGTGGGGCTCTTTGGAGGAGCTGGTGTTGGAAAAACTGTCATTATCATGGAGCTTATCAATAACATTGCCAAAGCCCATGGAGGTTACTCAGTCTTTGCCGGCGTTGGGGAAAGGACGCGAGAGGGAAATGATCTCTATCATGAAATGATAGAATCCGGCGTCATCAATTTAGATGGTAAAGGTTCAAAAGCAGCCCTCGTTTACGGGCAAATGAACGAACCACCAGGAGCCCGTGCACGCGTCGCCTTTACGGGGTTAACCGTAGCTGAGTATTTTCGAGATAAAGAAGGTCAGGATGTTCTTCTATTCGTGGATAATATCTTTCGATTTACTCAAGCTGGATCAGAAGTATCTGCCCTTTTAGGACGCATTCCATCTGCTGTGGGATATCAACCCACCCTCGCTACGGAAATGGGCTCTCTCCAAGAGCGCATTACTTCTACCCATAAAGGATCAATCACCAGTGTACAGGCAATTTACGTCCCAGCAGATGACTTGACAGATCCCGCACCGGCCACATCATTTTCCCATTTGGATGCCACCACAGTCCTCAGCAGACAAATTGCTGCATTAGGTATATACCCAGCAGTGGATCCTCTGGATTCAACGTCGCGTATCCTGGACCCCCGTATTGTAGGAGAAGAACATTATCGTATCGCACGAGATGTTCAAAAAGTCCTTCAAACCTACAAATCCCTTCAAGATATTATTGCCATTCTTGGTATGGAAGAACTCTCTGAAGAGGATAAGCTAATCGTCGCACGAGCCCGAAAAATTCAACGCTTCCTGTCACAGCCATTTCATGTTGCCGAAATCTTTACAGGACACTCTGGCGTATTCGTGAAACTTGAGGACACTATTGAGGGCTTTAAGGGAATCATTGAAGGTAAATATGATGACCTGCCAGAATCAGCCTTTTACATGGTTGGAACAATTCAGGATGCCATCAAAAAAGCGAAAAGCATTAAGGAATCAGATCAAAAGGCAGCATAGATATGGACTCCTTCCAGTTTTTTTTAATAACACCAGAGCAAAAAGTGCTTTCTGAGACCGTTGAAATGCTGACTCTACCTGGCTTAGAGGGAGACTTTGGCATCCTTTGCAATCATGCTCCTCTCGCCGCTTGCCTACGACCCGGACTCGTGAAAATCCATACAGAGGAGAAACCCCTCACCTACTTTATTTCCCATGGCTATTGTCGTGTTTCTGAGAACGAAGCTTGCGTCTTAGTAGAAGAAGCCGCCCCCATCGAAGACCTGGATCGCGAAGAATTAGAAGCACTTGTTCAGCGCCAAAGAAAACACTTAAATGAGGCCCCAGATGAGACTAAAAGCCTGATTAGAAAAGATATCGCTATTTTGGAATCCAAAATTTCATCCCTTTCTGGCATTTAATTAACCAATTGTTAATCTTTTTCGTGTATATTGGAAGTATAACAATGAGTTGCTTGAAACTGGGAATAAGGAAAAATGACACATTGGACGATTGAGGATATAGAATGGGACAAATTCGACCCCTCCCTTGTGGATCCGGACCTTCTGAAAATGGTGAAGGCCGCTAGCCTCGTTGAATTTAATAGTACAGATTATGCTGTATATCTGAAAAATGTTTTTGCCGATGATCCAGAATTTAAAGGTTTAATCGATACCTGGGCTCAAGAAGAAATTCAGCACGGAGAAGTTCTTGGTAAATGGGCATGTATAGCCGATCCCGACTTTGATTTTAAAGAAGCTATTAAATTTTTCCGTAACGGATATCAAGTGCCCATTGAAGAAACTAAATCCACACGCGGATCGCTATGTGGAGAACTTGTCGCTCGCTGTGTTATTGAAACCGGGACAAGCTCTTTCTACACATCCTTAGGGGAAGTTGCTAAGGAGCCTGTTCTTAAGCAGATTTGTGCTCATATTGCAGCTGATGAACTTCGGCATTACAAATTGTTTTATACCTATATGAAAAAATATGTTGAAATCGATAAATTAAATGCTTTCCAACGAGCCTTGGTTGTTTTAGGTCGCATTGGAGAATCAGAAGATGATGAGCTTGCCTATGCTTTCTATGCTGCAAACGAAAAAGATGCACAGTATGATCGTAAGTTTTTTGCAAAGGAGTATCTGGGGCGCGCTGCCCAACTTTTCTCTAAGCACAGTATAGACCGAGCAACAGCCATGGTCTTAAAAGCCGCTGGCATTCGTCCGCGAGGACTCCTCATGTTCATAGCATCCACAATCAGTTGGAATACGTTTAGGGCTAAAAGATGGACGTACAGTAGAGGCTTGATAAGCTCCTAAGATAAAGCTGGAATGTTTATCAGTCAAAATTTTCTATTTCCTAAATCGATCCCGATCGTGGGGAGATTTCAAGTCAAGCTCAGGGCCTAAAGGAACGATCCTTGTGGGATTAATGGTCTCATGACTTTGGTAATAATGGTCTTTTATATGGGACATATTTACCGTTTGGCCAAATCCTGGGATTTGATATAACTCTTTCAAATAATTAGAAAGATTTGGGTAGTCGACGATACGATGCTTATTGCATTTAAAATGCCCCACATAGACAGAGTCGAAGCGAATCAAAGTGGTGAAGAGCCGGATGTCTGCCTCGGTCAGCTCTCCATTTACCAAGTATCGGTTCCTGCCAAGCCGATCTTCTATAGTATCTAGCGCCTCAAACAAAGACTTGAAGGCCTTTTCATAAGCCTTTTGGGTTGTCGCAAAGCCGCATCTATAAACCCCATTGTTTATATTGTTATAGACATACTCATTGACCGCATCGATATCTCCCCGAAGAGCCTCAGGATAATAATCATGCTCTGCTGCCCCCACCGCACCAAACTCACTGTTAAACATACGAATAATTTCTGCTGATTCATTGTTCACAATGGTCTTATTCTTTTTATCCCAAAGGATTGGAACCGTCACGCGCCCCGAGTAACGGGAATCAGCCTTTAAATACACTTCATATAAATGTTCACTTTTATTGCACGTATCCGGGAGAACACCTTCTCCTTTTGCAAAGGACCATCCCCTTTCCCCCATAAGAGGATTCACTACCGAGAGAGAAATAGCCTCTTCTAATTCTTTCAATTTACGCATTATGAGGGTTCGGTGTGCCCATGGACATGCCAATGAAACGTATAAATGATAGCGCCCTGCTTCGGGAGAAAACTCGGTGGAGTGATCAGATTTTATACGTGAATGAAAATGGGTGGGTTTGCGAACAAAAGCACCCTGGGTTTTCTTCGTATCGTACCAGACAGATTCCCAAACACCATCCACTAATCGACCCATGTCTCATTCACCCCGTTGCAAATTTTTCCCGAGTCATGCGCCTTTTCCCTCGAACAACAAATAAGAAAAAGCAAATCCCGTTTGTCAGAGCCCCTATTACGAGCCCATCAAGTCCCGTTGCTTGTTGGAAGAAAAGGTTCCAGAAACACACTCCCAATATGCCCGATATAACGCACATAACGAAAGCTTTCGGAGACACTTTGTAGTTTAAAATGCCGCCGACCATGGGCACCAAAACAACCGGAGCCCAAAAGTTATAGCTATACAGGAGAATATCCAGAACACTCTCTATGGTAAGCGCAAAAAATATTGCCCCAAGCCCAATGAAGAGGGTAGATACTCTTGCCAGATGCAGCTTAGCCTTGCTGGATATTTCTCTGAGAGGCGAAACTATATCTTGGACCACAGCTACAGAAGCTGCGTTTAAATATGAGTCTGCCGAAGACATAATAACCGCTATAACCCCAGCAACAGCTATTCCTCGAAGTCCTGCCGGCAAGGCCGCCTCTAATACGTGAGGCATGGCATGATCGGGATCAAGGCTAGTGTTCATGGTGAGTGCAACCAACCCAATACAACCAGCTGTAATAAAAAATGGAATGGAAAGGAGTCCACTCCATAAAATTCCTCTCTTTGTCTCCTTCGTATTCTTCGCAATGAAAAGCCTTTGAACATATGGAGGAACCAGTGTTTCTCCCAAAAGCAAACTTAGGAAAAGGCTTAAAATAGTTGGAATGGCCATAGAGCCCGGCACCTCCAAATGCAGCTTCGGAACTGACTGCACAATAGCCTCAAATCCACCTACGTAACTAATGCCAAAAGCCAACCCCATAGGAATTGCAATGATTAAAACACCAAACTGTAAAATGTCAGTTGCAACAACAGATCTCATCCCCCCAATCATTGAATACACAATCACGATGCCACAGCCTAACCAAATTCCCACGACACGATCAATTCCAAGGAATAAGTCGAAAACGTACCCCGTCGCATTTACTTGAGCACCAACGATACCGATACAGACTAAAACCGAAGCAAATCCAGAAATTAAACGTCCAGATTTTCCATAAAGAGTATCCATAATATCCCCAACAGAAAGGGCATCTTTAAAACGTCCCATCTTGGGTGCTACAAGGATAGCTACAATAATTTGCTGTAAGCTAAATCCTAGCAAACAAATGATATAGGGTATCCCGTAGCGAAAAACTTTCTCACTAATTCCAAACGTATATCCACCCCCCATAAAGGATGCCGAGAGTGTTGCTAAAATAATCCAACTGCCATAATTGCGCCCACCGACAGCAAAATCCGTGAATCCTTTCATGGACTTCCCAGCATAAAGTCCTATTAAAAGCGTAATTAACAAATACGAAGTGATAATGATGATATCAATCATGCAGAACCCTATTGATGTACGTATGGTGCAAAAATATCGACTAGTTCCTTATAAAGTGCGACTTTAAAACATACAATAGTTTTGTGTAACTCTTCTAAGCTAACCCACTTCCAGGCATGAAATTCGGGAACTTGAGTCTGTATGTTTATTTGGGAATCATCACCCAAAAAGCGCATTAAATACCATTTTTGTTCTTGGCCAACATAGGCACCTCCCCATACTTTAGGGACAAGTTCCTTTGGTAACTCATATCGCAACCACTTGGGGGTTTCTGCGATAATTTCCACCTGATCGACGCCCACTTCTTCTTTCAGTTCACGAAAAACGGCCTCCCGAGGCTCTTCCCCTTCCTCTATGCCACCTTGTGGCATTTGCCAAGCTTCTGTTCTAACATCTAAACGTTGGCCAACAAAAATCTGACCTTCCTTATTAAGAAGCATGATACCAACGCCTCGACGATATTCGCCAATTTTAGAACTGCCAGCCTTTACCTCATCCATGACGTAGAGCAATCTCAGAAATGGGAACAAGGGCGATGCCCTTTTGGGGAAGAGTCTTTAGCCATATACTCACCTGCTCTATGGTAAGTTGATGGGCGTTTCCTAAACCAACGGCTATACCTTGCTCAATGGCTTTCTTTTCCAAGGATTTGAGAATGTGATTGATGGCAGAGCGCGATAATTCGCCATCAATGATGTGGTCGCTCCTTATGTAAGCTAACCCTAACTTTTCCGACAATTGCTCCCGAGCATCTTGTTCAAAATTTAACCCATCAAGGAACAAAAGCTTGCGCCCTTGTAGTTCTTTCAATATGGGCTCTAAATTTTTTTGAGAAAGGAGAAAACGAGACCCCATATCTCCCACGCACCCTATAGAGTCTGGACTTCTTGACAACACCCACTTAAGTCGACTTAAATTCTCTAGCAAGGAAAGACTGGTCAGTAATGTGTATGGACCCGTATTTTCCTGTGTCGTATAAGTTGACTCCATAGGAAGGGTCGTCAATATCTCATGGCCAGTTTCCTGTGCTTTTTGAAACCATGAATAAAGCCCCCCGCCATAGGGCACAAAAGAAAGTGTCACTTCCTTGGGAAAGGTTGCTAGAGTCACCTGGGTTAATTTCTCATCTCGGCCAAGTCCACTAATCACAAGGGCAATTTTGGGAATACTGGCTTTTGGAACAGAATCTTTTGAATCAGAGACAGGCGCCGCAGTTTCAAAATCAGGAAACTCAACAAAAACGCCGTTCTCAAAATCTGGTAGCTCTACTTCTTTTCCAGTGAAAGTTGGAACTGGTTGATTTGAAACATATAAAATGCTCAAAAGCAGGACGCAAAACACCCCCACTTCCAAGACTCTTCGGCGCCACCCCCGTCCTAAAAGGAGAGATCTGAAACGCAGAAAAGCATTAACTCCCCTCAAGAAAAATCTAGGCCAGAAAGTCTTCAAGACTCGTTAATCCTTTATTGCGCCTTGGTGGTAATATTTTTAAATTTAGCAGCAGCATGAATCACATCCATAGCACGGGTGAACTGATAATCTACCTCTGAGTCCCCGAGTCTGGGATTCGTAGCCGCCTTCGACGTTTGAGCATCTGTCTTTGAAGGGAGAACAGATTTTGCCTTCTTTTCTTTGGCTTTCACTTCTTCCTTCTTTTTATCGTCTTTATCTTTTCCGTTCTTCTTTTCTTCTTTCAAACGCTTACGCTCGGCAACAATAATACCTCTTAATGCCCCGGGTATCTTTTCTTCACGGAAATGATCTTTCTCGATAACTTCAACCGTTGACTGTTCAACAACTACATCCGGTGTAATACCTTCAGCCTGAATGGAAACGCCAGAGGGTGTATAGTACAGGTCTGTCGTTAGGCGAATTGCCCCTTTTCCTTTGATAGGCATCACCGTTTGAACTGATCCTTTACCGAAAGACCGGATTCCCAAAAGAAGCGCCCGGTTTTGATCTCTCAATGCTCCAGCAACAATTTCAGAAGCCGAAGCAGAACCACTATTTATAAGAACCACAATCGGAATATCTTTCGCCACATCCCCAGCCCGTGACATGAATCTCTTTGTATTTTTTCCATCACGTCCCTTTGTGGAAACAATCTCCTTTTGATCTAGGAAAAGATCAGAGACTTCTAAAGCCTGTTCCAGCAAACCACCTGCATTGTTTCTAAGGTCAAGAATAAACCCTTCTAACTTATCTCCCAGCTTAGATTTTATCTCTTTAACAGCCGTTAGAAGATTTTTTCCAGCATTCTCGTTCAACAGAGTCGTTATGCGAATATACCCAATATTGTCTTCAATCCGCCAGCGTACAGGACGTACCTTAATAATCTCTCTAACCACTTTAACGTCAAAAGGTTTTTCACCTTCACGAACGATCTTGAGATTTACCGGCTCACCTGGCTTTCCGCGCATTTTTTCGACAGCTTCATTTAGTGATTGGCCTACAATCGGTGTGTCGTCCACTTCCACAATATAATCTCCAGACATAAGTCCGGCCTTGTAAGCGGGAGCATCCTCAATAGGGGAAATAATTTTTATGACCCCATGTTCCATGGTAACTTCGATCCCTAATCCCCCAAACTCACCCTTAGCCATGTCCTTAAGTTCTTTAAATTCTTTCTCGGACATATAGCTTGAATGAGGGTCCAACGAAGTAAGCATCCCATTTAAAGCCTTTTCAACGAGCTTATCATCTGGAACTTTTTCCACATAAAATTCTTTCACACGGGCAAATACATCCCCGAAAAGATTAAGCTGTTTGTAAACTTCGGCAGACTCCGCAAAAGCATTTGAGAAAGATGATACATAAAATAAACTCAGAATAACCATAAAGACTATTCTAATCTCCCCAACAGATAATCTCTTTTTCATAATCTCAAGTCACCTTTTTTTTCGCTCTTGGAAGCCAAATTTTGGGGTCAATTGCATCCCCATTCACTCGAACTTCGACATAAATCTTATTCTTATTTTCAGGATCCATAGTCCCAATAGGCTCCCCTGAAATAAGCTCTTGACCGACATAGCTGTATATTTTCTCTATCCCTGTCAACAGGACATAGTAACCTTTTCCATGGTCTATAATCAAGAGATTCCCGTACCCACGAAAATTTCCCGAATAAGAAACTCTTCCATCTACAGGGGATACCACTTGGGCCCCCTTCAACGTTTCGATTAAAACCCCCTTACTATAGTCTCCATAATGTTTTTTACCGAACGTCTCAATGGGCTTTCCTCTCACGGGTAAAACAAGAGAAAATACAAGCGATTTAGCCATGTTTTCAGGCTTTGGAAGTGCTCGCACCAACTCACTAAGAGTGCTAACACTATCACCGGGTTGAATCAGTGATTTAACTTTTTTTGTCGGCCTCGGCATAGCACCCAAAAGAGTCTCTAAATCTTGCTTTGATGAATGAAGACCGGAAGTTTCGTTATTCATAAGCTCAAAATGATTCTCTAACTTTCTCTTCAAAACCGTTAAATCTGCCACTTCTTGCTGAAGAAACAGCATTAAATCTTTTGCTTGCGCTGTAATGGAATGAATTAAAATGGAGCTATGCACTTGTGAAATAGGGACTTTTGACATTTCTGAAACCCCCTTCGGAGCAAAAATGACCATACGCAGTAAAGCACTTAGAAGAGGAGGTAAATTCTTATAATGTTTTTTGAGTAAGCCTTTTCGTTCAGCTAAGGTCGCCTCCAGTAAAATAAGCTCTTCATCCAATTCAAAAATACGGCTTTCATAATCCTGCACTTTTTGTGCAACTTGAACCAATTCTTGTTTTAACGACTCTACGTCTAGTGTCTTGCCGTCTTCTGCAAATGTTACTGAGCTCAGACAAATAATCGAAAAAACAATAGCTCTAAAGATGTTAACCACTGGTCGGAATCCTTTTAAACTTAGTCTGTTCTCCTGACTCCTGAAAGAGAGAACCGCTCTCCATTTCTTCTGGCACATCATACCCCAAAAGCTCCAGTATAGTTGGAGCCACATTGGCAAGGGTTCCTGGAGTTAAGGGCTTCTTAGAATCCGCTTCCAGACCAACACAAACGAACGGAACAGGATTACACGTGTGGGCTGTATGTGAGCCTTTCGTCTGTTGATCCTCCATCTGTTCTGCATTGCCATGATCGGCTGTAATTAATAGCAAACCTCCAACTGAAAGAACTTCCTTTGCCAAAATACCAAGACATACATCTATGGTTTCAATAGCTGAAATAGTTGCTCGTAAATCCCCTGTATGGCCTACCATATCTGGGTTGGCATAGTTTATCATAACAAAATCATGCTTATTCTCTCTCACACGTTCAACCAACATATCCGTCATCTGGATCGCTGACATCTCTGGTTGCAAATCGTAAGTAGCAACTTTGGGAGAAGGAACCAAAAGACGATCTTCCCCCTCAAATGGAATTTCCACACCCCCGTTAAAGAAAAAAGTCACATGGGCATACTTTTCCGTTTCGGCAACCCGTAGCTGCTTGTCACCATTCTTAGAAATTACTTCTCCTAAAATCTCCTTTAAAACAACTGACTCAAAAAGGGATTTAAGCCAGAGATTGTGGTCAGCCGAATACTCCGTCATCCCTACAGCACAGGAAAGAGAGGCGCCTTCTGTTCTTTCAAATTGTGCAAATTCTGGATCTAAAATTGCTTGCAATATCTGTCGAACCCTATCGGCCCGAAAATTAAAGCACAAAAGCCCATCTCCTGGAGCAAATCCCTTATAGGAACCCACAACAGTTGGAATAATGAATTCGTCGGAAAGACCCTCCTCGTATGAATCTTCAACTACTTTCTCGAGAGATTTTTCGTGGCAGCCTTTGCCATACACAATTGCATCATACGCAACTTTAGTTCTTTCCCACCTTTTATCCCGATCCATGGCGTAGTAACGTCCACTTACGGTTCCAACAACAGTGTTTCCCTTCAGATGATCATCAAGTGCTTTCAGAAAGGACTTTGCACTTTTTGGAGGCGTATCTCTTCCATCCAGAAAGAGATGTAAGACAATGGGAATACGTTTTTGACTCAGAATTTCAATTAGCTTAAAGAGATGATCCTGGTGGGAATGAACCCCTCCCGGAGATAAAAGCCCCATAAGATGGCAGCCCCCCCCATTCGATGCCAACGTATCCGTAAAAGCATGTAAAACAGAGTTGTTTTCAACACTACCATCTTGAAAAGCTCGACTGATCCGGGGAAGATCTTGCAGGACAACTCTTCCTGCCCCCAGAGTCAGGTGTCCTACTTCAGAGTTGCCCATCTGTCCTTTAGGAAGCCCCACAGCCTCACCAGAAGCTTCCAGCAGAGTATGAGGGTATTTTTTCAGAAACCCATCCCAGACGGGCGTTTTTGCCATAGAAATGGCATTTCCCTCTTTTTTCGCAGATTCTCCCCACCCATCCAACACACAAAGGACGATAGGACGATGTTTTGAACTAGTGGATTGCTTATTTTTCACTACTATTCTCGATGATAGGGATGGTTACTCAATATCTGTTGCGCTCTATAAATCTGTTCTACCAACATTACGCGAACCAACATGTGAGGCCAAGTGGCTTTTCCAAAAGAAATCACTTTATGAGCCTTATTCTTAAGAGAATCGGAAAGCCCATCGGCGCCCCCAATTACAAAACATAAGGCTTTTTCCCTATTCATTTGGCAGGCTTGGACGTATGTGGCAAAGGATTTGCTTGTCATTTCCTCACCACGCTCATCCAAGAGAATAATATGCGCAGCTTCTGGAAGCAGATCTATGATTTTTCTACCTTCCTCATCCTTGAGATTTTTACCAGAACTCCCCCTCAGAGTAATTTCACGCACGGAAAATGGAAATGTGAGCCTCTTTTTGTACATCTCAAAAAGATCAGATGTGGGCTGGCCCTTTATGTGACCCACTGCAATTAATTGCATTTTCATGTTGCAGGCGCTGCAACTATTTCTTTTTTGCTGAAACTCTCTCCAGATTTGGGGGCCTGGCCAGATGGCTGTTTGTCGGGGAAATGATCCATGGACCACATTTTCTCCAAATTATAAAAGGATCTAACCTCTGGCCGGAATAAATGAACGATCACATCCCCTAAATCCAAAAGGACCCAATCTCCTTGCTCCAGACCTTCAATGGTAATGCCTTTTAAGCCCTGAATGGAGAGTTCCGAACGTATATGTTCGGCAAGCGCGCACACATGCCGCTGCGATGTTCCAGAAGCAACGATCATAAAATCCGCAAAGGAAGACTTTCCACTAAGGTCTATGGTAAAAACATCGACGGCACTGTGCTTATCCAAAAGGCGTTCCACAAGTGCCTTAATACTGTTTCCGGTTTCCAAATTCATTCTAAAAGAACTTCAAACCTCTTTCACAAATTTATCCAAAAGAAACCCCCATTTGTATGGACGATCTCTCACACTCTCAGAATACATGATTCCAGAGAACTTAACAAATTTATTGCAAAACTTTAAACTATAAATGCGGCCTAACCCCCTGGTTTTGCACTAAAAAAATTCTTAAATTTATCCGGAACATCTTTCCATTCATCCGCATCCTTTGGGGGTGTTTTTATCTGAGTAATATTGGGCCAAATTGCCGCATATTTTTGATTAATTTCCACCCATTTCTCTGTATCCATCTCAGTATCAGCAATAATAGCTTCAACGGGACACTCTGGCTCACAAACGCCACAATCAATGCATTCTTCGGGATTGATCACCAACATATTCTCACCCTCGTAAAAGCAATCAACAGGACATACCTCTACACAGTCCATATACTTGCAACGAATACACGCTTCGGTAACAATATAAGTCATCCATCACTCCTATCTTCTTTACGAAGAGCGTAGGTCTCTTTCACGAAAAGCAACAGAAATCCTGCCACAAATAGCAAAGCTGGAATGAGAAGTAAGGAAAGCTTAAAGCTTGTAAATGTGAACGCACTTTCATCCGTCGTATCTATTCCAAAGTTCAAATAATCCAAAACACATCCCATGAGCCATTGAGAGACGGTAGGAATGAGCATGAAAATAGTATTTCCAAATCCAGCAGAAACAGCTGCTGCCTTCGTCGGATTAGCTTCTCTAACAATAGCGAATTCTGTTATATGGCCCCCTGAAAAGAAACCAACTGAAAAAATGAGAAACCACACAATCCACAAGGGCTTGTAGGGAGCCATTAGTAGGTACAAAAGGATAAGTAACGGAACCCCAACCCCAATGTACAAAACAGGCTTCCTTCTTCTTATTTTGTCTGAAACCCACCCGAAAAACGGAGCACCTAGAGCAATCCCCACAAAAATCATTGAGGCCATAGTCACGGCTTGAGGACGGAGACAGGCGCACGATTTCATCAAATAGGGGACGCCCCACAATTCTGCGAAACAAGCAAGGGGCAAATAGGCGAGGCCTCCATAAGCCCCGATAAGCCAACTCTGCCGATTAGAAACCACCGCTTTGATCCCCGACAATATTTCTCCTTTCTCGCGGGATGAATGTGGGCTTGAGTGTCGGCGCCCTTCAGGCGCATCCCGAACCACAATCCAAAGAAGAAGAGCAATACCCCCCCCAATGAGAGCCAAAATATATAAAAGCGTCCTCCAATCTAAATATTCCATTTGATAAGAAAGCAATGCTTCCCCCGTCGTCGCCCAAATTGTTCCCAATGCAATCGTAAGCCCAGTCAAAAATCCGTACCTTGATTCGGGGAACCATTCCCCTACCAACTTTAAGGCTCCTATCAAGGCAAACGCAGAACCCGCCCCCACCAACAATCGGCCTATGCCCGCAATTAAAAGGGAGTCTGTTGTTGCGAAAATGAAAGTCCCAGTTCCACAAATACCCGCGGCAAACGTAAGTAACAGCCTAGGACCATAACGATCCATTAAAACACCTACAGGAAGTTGAAGAACCGTATAGGCCCAATAATATAAGGATGACAAAAAACCTAAGCCACCCGATCCAACTAAAAATGCCTGTCTCAACTCTGGCTGCATAGCTGTCGGAGAAACCCGCAGTAAAAATTCATATCCAAAAAAGAGAGAGGCAACCCCCCAAAGAGCCCAAGCACGGCATGAGGATGATTTTTCTGTAGAACTTTTCATAGTTAGTTTCTCATATTTATTTTAATGAGCCTGATATTCCCCAAGGATCGTAACCCCGTCAATACTTTTCTTCCTTTTAACTTAATGATACCCTTCATTTCACAAGAATGAATTTGGAGGCATCATGATCCGTAACTTCTTTGGCCAAAGGCAACTGTCGTGTTTCGTTTAAAGCTCCATTGGCAAATCTTACTTGCCATCACCTTGGGTGCTGTTGCTGGGTGGATTACCGGAAGAGAGTGGAATCTTTTTGGGTTAAGCTTTTATGATATCTACGATTTTTTTGGCACACTATTCCTAAACGCTCTTCGAATGCTGGTGATCCCTCTCATTGTTACGTCTATAACCTCCGGCATTAGCACCATTGCCCAAAAGGGAACCATAGGACGCCTTGGCGGTAAGACGGTGGGCTACTATACAATCACCAGTCTCATTGCCATCTTAACGGGCCTCGCTCTCGTTAACCTGTTAACGCCGGGAATAATTAATGGGGAACCCTCGAAACTTCTCCTAGGACTTGAAGGTCTTGACGAAAGTACCCTGGAAAAAATACATGCCCATGGTGCAGGAGATATTGCTGGCATTTTCCTCCGCATGGTGCCCCCGAACATTGTTAAAGCTGCTCTTGATGGGCAATTCTTGGGTCTCATTGTATTCAGTCTCCTTTTCGGGTATGGCATTGCCAAACTCAAAGGCCCCCATCGGAAAACGCTTACTCAATTTTGGCAAGGAGCTTTCCAAATATTTATGAATATAACAGATCTTATTATTAAATTTGCGCCAATTGGTGTGTTTGCCTTATCTGCGAAAGTCACGGCCACGACCGGCCTTAGTGCCTTTCAGCCTTTGGCCATGTTTTTCTTTACAGTTCTTTTGGCCCTAGGAATTCATATGTTTATCACCTTGCCTCTCATTTTAAAGTACCTCGCCCGTGTCAGTCCTATTAAGCATTTCAAAGCTGTTTCAACCGCTATTTTGACCGCTTTTTCCACGAGTTCCTCTTCTGCAACTCTGCCTATCACCATGGAATGTATTGAAGAAAAAGCAGGAGTTCCCAATCGTATTACTAGTTTTGTTCTGCCATTGGGGGCTACGATCAACATGGATGGCACCGCCCTTTATGAATGCGTTGCTGTCATATTTATTGCCCAAGTGTACGGCATTCACTTAGGAATCATTGAGCAGTTCCTCATTCTGTTCATTGCACTACTCACATCCATAGGTGTCGCAGGCATTCCCGCCGCAAGTCTTGTAGCAATCACCGTTATCTTAACGGCTGTTGGACTTCCTTTAGAAGGAGTTGGCATAATCCTTGCTGTCGACCGGCTGCTAGATATGGCCCGAACAAGTGTAAATGTATACAGCGATACCTGTGGAACGGTTCTAATTGCAAAATCCGAGGGAGAAAAGGGTATTTTGGTTGACTCTTGATGTCGTGCTTTTATGTTGCATAATTAGAAAGTTTTACATAAGTGTACCCTTTTTACTCCCTCAAAAGAGCAGGGTCTAAAATAGCCTCTTAGCACATGGTAACTAAAGGAAATAGAGCACGAAAATGTTTCGCAACATTCCCCTACAAGCATTTGGCACCAAACCTGTCGTCCGCCTCAGAGATATAGAGGCTGTCGTCCATAATTATCGCCAATTTCAGCTTGTCGCAAATAAGACAAACTCCCTTTGTGCTGCCACTGTAAAAGGGGAACTTCATGGCCTGCAAATGAAAGACGCCTGTCCCAAACTTTTTGAGGAAGGATGTCGACATTTTTTTGTCTCTGAACTGGTAGAAGGGGTTCAACTAAGAAGCATCCTTCCCCAAAAGGAAGTCCATATATATACTCTTGGGGGCCTTTTAGCAGGCGAAGAAGCTCCTTTTCAAGACTACCATTTAACCCCCTGTTTGAACAATTTGGAGCAATTGATCAGATGGAATGCCTATTGCCAGATCCATGGAACCTCTGATGCCGTTATTCACTTTGATACAGGCATGAATCGATTGAGATTACTAGATGATGAGGTGTCACGGCTAGCAGAAAATTTTGAAACGCTCACTTCTCATTTAAACGTAGTGCTTTATATGAGTCATTTTTACGACATAAAGGGCAAAGATCATACTAATTGCCATCAACAGTTGAAAAAAATGGAGCACTATACAAAACAACTCCCAAAACGCCCCATCTCCTTCTCAGCCACAGATAGCACCATCTTGCTAGATAATGAAAAGACAAACTTCCAAATGATTCGTCCTGGAATTGGCCTCGTGGGAGGAGGACCGAACGCCGAAACACTCATATCATCCGAATCCAAACACGCTATCGAAATTTATACGAAAATCTCTCAAATAAAGATGATCCCTAGCGGTCAAAGCGTGGGGTACAAAAGTAGCTACAAAACAAAGCGCGACACAAAAATCGCCCTCGCACATATTGGGTATAAAGATGGCTATTTGAGACACTTAAGCGGTGCGGATAAAGCTTTCATGGCCATTGGAACTTATAAGGTGCCAATCCTTGGAAAAATATCCTTTTGTTGTACTACCCTTGATATTACTGATGTTCCAGATAAAGTCCTTGAAGAGTACGGATATGTGGAAGTGGTTGGCCCAAATGTGGACCTAAGAGCCCTGGCCGATATAGGGGGATGCTATGAAATAATGGCCGCATTGGGCCGTCCGAATTACAAAATTTCAGATTATACCATGAAAGAATTTAAAGAACGTTTTGAAAACCCTACAGATAAAAATGAAAAAATAGCCTCTCCCGTGCCCCTCACTCTACAAAGTATGAGTCAAAACTAGCAATCTCTTACTTATAAAAAGAAAAGACCTGAAGAGACAAGCTCTTCAGGCCGTAGTTCCGGGGTGGTATGTGATCCCAGGACCAGCAGAGTATTACTGACCCTGGATTTACGTCTAGTAGAGACGCAAATTCCTTAAAACTCTTACGTTCCAAAATTAAAGAGACTCGTTTTCATCTCTCTCATTAAAACAAAAAATCATTCCCAATGTTGTCGTCCAAAATCTTTACACTTGCACTTCTAAAAACCCTCAATCGAAATATTTTATGTAAGAGCCTTTCGTGTGATCATTTAAATATAGGAATACACCGTTTAGTGCATTGTGTCAACTTATATATCAAATGGGTATTTTTGAGGCTCTTAAAGGGATACAGAGATATCTCTCTCTTTTTTTTGAATTTTTTTTTTATTTTTTTTACAAAAATCAAAAAAATAGCCTAAAAAATGTAGTTTCAATTCTGAAAAACATGCTTGGGGCTTGAAAATGCTGGAAAAGTAGCCACTTGAATAAAACCAAAAAACAGCCTATGTTTTACATCTATAGAGCGAGCAAATTGCAAAATTATGAAAGTGCGGAAGTTTCACGGAGGATGCAAGGATAAGAATGATATTTTTTTGCACTGATCAATCCATAAGGCACAATTTTAACTGTTTTTCTGGTCTTCA
>Ga0066610_10000276_pt1 | contig 36670 bp, 54 predicted proteins | sample SaaInlV_DNA_165m_FD_60375 | JGI IMG/M metagenome (GOLD analysis project Ga0066610, IMG submission 60375) | Marine microbial communities from expanding oxygen minimum zones in the Saanich Inlet - SI075_LV_DNA_165m | ecosystem: Environmental > Aquatic > Marine > Unclassified | place: British... | reverse complement strand
GAAGGTGTTCAAGATCGCCACCCAGGAGGATCTGGACGATCTCGAGCGGTCCATCAAGGACACCAAGGAGGCGTGCAAGGGGGGATCGACTCTCCCAGCCATGATGCTGTGCCTCAACTACGACAGCCAGTGGGGCCGGATGCTCTGGGGCCTCGGCTCCACGAACCACCACTTCATGCTCATGTCCAAGGAGCGGAGCCCGTACTGGTACGGGTTGCTGCCTTGACGTGGCCGATGAGCCTCAACGGTAGCGGAGGAAAGGGGCGACCTCAGAACGGCTGGTGGCGAGATCCCAGCATGACCATGCTTCGCTACCTCATCAAGGACGGTGAGAACGTCGCCAGGATCACGGACTGGGCCCACGCTCAGGGCGCCTACATTCAATACTGGAAGAACGGAGGGTGGACCAAGTCGAAGAAGGTCGCGGACCGCTACGAGGCGGAACGCATCATCAACAAAGAATGCGGCTTTGCCGGCCAACCGGAGGCACCATTGCCTGATCTGAAGCAAGAACTCATCAAGGCCCCCGCCAAAGGCGGGAAGACGCGGCGGCTCATCGACCGGGCCAACGAAGAGCACGGCAAGGGCCGGAAGGTGATCTTCCACACCTACGAGGACAGCATCGCCGGCCTACGGAGGCGGGGCCTCCACGAGGACATCCCCATCGAGAGGACCCAGGCCCGCATCCACGGCGAGAGGATCGTGGTTGACGACGAACTCGAGGTCGTCACTGTGCAGGTTCGGCAGCCTGGGAGGACGCAATGAAGATCATCCTGCCCAGCAGTTGTGCCCGCGAGGGCATGGAGGACATGTTCCTCTTCCTCGAACCGGGCCCGGCGGAGAGGGCCGAGTGGCTCCTGTGCCTCGAGATGTGGAATGCCGTGCAGCAGCGGTGCGCAGAGTCCAGCCTGGATGAGCTCGTCTTCTGGGACAACCAGTGCATCTTCAACTCCGCCACCCTCGTGGATGAGGACAACGAGGATGGCGAGTTCTTCGACGCGCGCACCTCCTACCGTGAGACCCAGTACGACTACGGGAAGGAGCAGGTTGCCCGGGGAGATGCCCAGCGGCTGCATCTCGACAACGAGGGCCTCCGGTGGAGCTGGTTCGAGAAGCACACCGGGGGCCGCTACTGCACCACGAAACTGCCCTGGTCCTGGGTCCAGGCCGCCCTGAGGCGGAAGAGATCATAAACAGCAAGCTCGACTATTCGAGCTGGGAGACCGCCAATGGATAATGGAATGACTACCCCCACCGGGCTGCGCGGCCTGCTGGTCGATGCGGCAGTGGGGCTCATCGAGCCGGGAGAGCTCGATGAGAGCCCTGAGTACGTTCGCGGCATGGTCGAGCTGATCGTCCGGGCCATGGAAGCCGCGGGAGACCGCGAACCGGAGAGCCACGTCCGCGTGGCTGAGATCATGGAACAGCTCCGGGGGCGCACCAGTGCCCGCTGAGACCAGCATTCTGATCGCCAACGGGCCGCTTCTCGCTGACGCGATCAAGCTGTACTACTGGCAGGAAGAGCACGAGAGCCCGGCAGAGTTCCACGGCCGTCTGCTCTGCGAGGTCGAGGACCAGCTCCGAGAGATGCACTACACCCGTACCGGGGAGGTGCTCGATGCTGTCCCTGCCGGAATGCGCTGGGCGGAGTGGAACCTCGACTCCCCGCACCAGCTCGGGGAGTACTACACAACCGGCCTCGGGGTCATCTACGAGCACACGGGCAAGCGGTTCACCCACCGCGTCCGAAGAGTTCCGGGCGTGTTCGATGAGCAGGGAGCTCTCGATGCGCTCAACAACACAGGAGGCACCAATGTCCGATGAAAAGCAGTACGCACGAACCCTGGTCCGCTTCGAGGTCCTCACGGAGGAGCCTATCGACGGGTCCATGTCCCTCAGGGACATCTACGACCTGGTCACCGAGGGTTCCGGCTCGGGGATGTTCCAGGACAGCACCGAGGAGCTGGTCGACGAGCACACGATGGGTCTCCTCCTGGAGAACCAGGGGAGTAGCCCTGGCTTCCTTATCCAGGACGAGAATGGGGACGAGCTCGAGCGGGAGTACCCTCCTCTGACCCGAGAGGTCACGTTCCTGCTCCTGCACGCCAATCGGAGCTGGGCGGAGATGACCTACGACATCCCGGTGACGATCCGGGGCACGCATGAGCTGCTGGGCTGGGCGAGGGTGAACCGGCCTGGCCTGGCGAAGTCGGGCTTCCTTCACGTTCTCGTGAAGAGCTCGGACCATGCCTGAGTTCCGTTCCTGGGGCGATGGCACCATCCCCGACGATCAGCTTCGTCATCACCACAGTCCTGGGGGAAGAGTGAGCATCACCTGTTCCTGTGGGCACGAATACCATAGCCAGATGGCCCCCTGTCCTGAAGGGATTGAGGGCTGCCTGGTCCTGCACTACGCGAAGGATGCCCACGTCTGCCCGAAGTGCGGCACCGTCCCCATAGTGGTCGCGGGTGAGCCCTGTAGGAAGGAAGCGCGACGGCGTGCGGATGCACGAAGGCTCGCCAGAAAGGTGCTTCGAGGATGAGTGCTGTCCAGATGTTCCACGCAGACCCCAGCTTGCTGGGGCTGCCCGTGGGTATCTTCCGATACGCAAGCAGGGACTTCGCCAAGAACTGCCTGCCGCCGAGACTGTGGGAGCTGGTTGAGCGGATGAGCGAAGGCATCGACAGCCCGCGCATCACCTACCAGTTCCAGAAGCTGGAGCCTGGGCGGCAGTTCGGCCACGGCAAGTTCCACTGTGATGGGCGCCAGACCTCCGACGAACGACACCGCCTGCTGACTGCGGGCGGAGAGCCGACGTTGGGTATCGACGGTGCCGTGCTGACCCAGAAGATCGTCTGGGAGTACCCCGGCGACTATGAACACAAGGCTCAGCCGGTGAAGGAAGCCACCTGGCGCCTGATGCTTCGGGTCAGCGACTCGACCATCCGGCACCGCAACTACTGGAGTCCGCCCCAATGGACGTGATCTACATCGTGCGTGACGGCCTCGGAAAGATGGTGGTCCCCTACAGGGATCGAGATCTCGCAGAGCGCCACGCAGACGCCATCGGCGGCCACGTCACCGAAGAGGACGTGTACGAGGATGTCCCGGACTTCGTCAAGCAGTTCGAAGAGCACCCGGAGGATTGAGCAAGGACACCCCGCAGGGCGCAAGCCCTGCGGGGTGTCTACCGCTCCCTTAGTCCCGCTACTTTCGCTGACCGATCCACGCCAGGCACTTGTCGAGGCGCGTCATGTCCAGCTTGTCTTCGATGGTGGCGAAGGTCTGGCAGGACTGGAGCCCCTCGAGGCTGGCATCCATGTTGGCGAAGGTGTCGCAGGTCTGGCCGGCAAGACCTCCTCCATCCTCTCGGGCGCCCCCTGCGCAGATGGCCAGGCGACACAGGCCTTCCCCGTGTCCTGTGACGAACTCCGAGGTGCAGACGTACTCGAAGACCTTGGCCTGCGCCTGCTCGGTCTTCTGCTCCTCCACTGCGGCCTTGTCGTCGATGACCACCTCGGGGGCCGCCTTGTTCTTGCCGGCCATGAGGCCAATGCCGAAGCCGCCAAGGCCCCCACAGACAAGCGCGATGCTGCCGACGATGGCGATGGTAGTTCCGATGGGCATGTTGGTCTCCTCAGCCATGGTACGGCTCTTCTCCTGGGCGCGTCTCTGGAGGCTGAGCCTCCACCGCCGGTAGCGCCTCGATGGCCGCCTTGGATGCCTGCGCTCTGGCATAGCCCTCTCCCGTGTGTCGAGTGGCCGACGCACCGATCACCACACCGCCTGCTGTGCAGATGGCAGTGGCGATGTCGACTACGAGGTCGATGACGTTGTCATGGACGTCTACCCCCGCGAGGACACAGACGATCACAGGGAGGGAGAGCAGCAGCGAGGAGGAGACCACGATGTGAAGAGCCATCAGGTGGGATGACTTCGTGATCGCCTTCGAAGCGTCGCGGAAGCTGCTCACTCCCCCACCTTCACACCGACCAGCTCGAAGTGCGGCCCGTCGAAGAACGAGTGCTCTCGGATGTTGCCGTCACTGTCCCAGTCACCGCCCCAGCGGACGGCGTACTTCATCCGTCCCTCGGCCTTGAGGCGCCGAGCAGTCTCCAGGACGATGCCCGCGAAGAAGGCGAACCGCTTCCCGTCCTTCCAGTCGATCGGGTAGGGCGCCGCATCTGCAGCCCACGCCGTCTTCTGGTGCTTCCCATCGACGTTGTGGTTGCTCTTGGGCCAGCGTTTCTTGCTGCGGCCCATACGAACTGCCTCGTCCTGCTCATCCTTGGAGCGCGCACCGCACAGGATGCTGCAGTCCCACTCCTTGATGACCTCGTTGAAGAGCGTCTGGAGGTCCGGGTGGCACTCACCCAGACGACGTGCAGAGGTACGCGAGTAGGCGGGCATTCGGGACTCCTGGAAGCAGTAGAGCGTACCGTACTCCGGGTGGTTTCTCTACTCCACGCGCCCCGGATACCCGTAAAAGAACGGGCGATTCCACGACATAACAGGGGTGTAAGGAGAACTACCCCTATGCGTGACACCCTTTTGCGCGTGCTGAAAGATCTCGCCGGCCTTCAGCTCGTGGTGGCGGAGGCACTGGCGGAAGAAGCTCCAGTCCCTCTGGAAATCCCCGAACTCCAAGAACTCCCGGATGCGCCAAAGCTCGAGCTCCCGAAAGGGGTCCGGCGCGTATTTCTGGCAGGGGGACACCACGCCCCCAATGAGGTCAAAGAGGCGCTGGCAGACGCGGGGTACCCGCCTGAGCGAATCGTCGGTGGGATCGCCTTCAAGAAGGGGCACATCACCCGCCTGCAGGCATGGGAGTCTGCGCGACGGGCCTGGAAGCACCTGAAGGCGCAGGGCGTCGTCCCTCCGGCCTCCTACAACACCCTCCGCAAGGCCCACTGTGCTGACTGGTACGTGTGGGTCCACGATCCCAACATGGAGACGAAGAAATGGGTACAGGAGCGAATTCAAGAACGAAGGTCGCAAGAAACTTCGTGAGGTCCTACGGTATGGAGAACTTCCGGGCACTCATCGATGCCCTGTCTGCCGGGGAGAGCGGCCAGAAGATCGCTGACGAGTTCGGCGTCACCCGCGAGCGTGTGCGCCAGTGGAAGAACACGTTCGGTGAGGTCATCTGGCACTACCGACTCTATCCAGAAGTCAGTCGAATTCTCGACACCTGAACAATCGCCCCTCTGAGAGGTTCAAAGATGCGACACCCGCAGATCATGATGAATGGCACCAGCGAGCACACCCTCCGGTGGATGAGGCGGAGCATGGACCGGAGCTCCGAAATGCCGCCGTGCTCCCTGCACGCGGCCAACCTGCTTGGGCTCTCCTCGTCGTCTGTTGGTCGGGCCAACGACCTTGAGATCCCGTACGCCCTCTCCCAGATGGTGGACGCTCCCATCTTCTGGGAGCTCGAGGAGGCCACTGCGTTGGCCCTCATGCGGACAGACCCAGGTGCCCCGGACCTGCGTGGATTTCGGCTGCCCTTCCCCTCGATCTGGGTGGGGATGCCGCCGCTGTTCGAGTTGCAGGACCGTCAGACCGGGGGACACAAGATCGAAGGGTTCTACCTGGTCGAGGATTGGATCCCGAACCGGTACAAGCTCTACGAGAAGGCGGGCATCCCTGACTCCCGGAAGATGTCGAGCCTCACCGAGACGGAGCTGCGCTCCCTGGAGGTCGAGTTCCTCCGGGACGTGGTCCTCTACCGGTCAGTGCTGGTCATCGCAGTCGGCGAGAGCAAGAATGGGGTCGTCAAGACGCAGTTCAGCACCCTCTCTGGCGGGCGCCGAACCACGTTCGAGGGCGTCGAGCGGAATGACACGTTGCTCTCTTTCTGGATCTTCACCGAGGACCCGGACCGAGAGCTCATCGTGGCCAAGAATCACGGAGAAGATGTCCTGACCCGGCTCACGGTCAACCTGCTCATGGCACTCCAAGAGAAGTACTTGAGCAAGCAGACGGTGGTTCCGCGGCGGCCGAAGTCCTTGAAGAAGGTGAAGCGCGCCCTCCGGCGAGGCCAGACCTTTGACCCGTTCACCGTTCTCCGGCTGGCCCCCTCCACTCGGACGTCCTCCGGAGGGGGAGGGGGAGGAGGGCCGACAAAGGACCGGGTGATCGGCGGGTACTGGCAGCATCTCTGGGTCAAGGCAGAGAACATCGGGGAGCGGCGAGTCCTGGCTGAGCGTCAGGGCAAGGTGTCGCTTCTCCACAAGATCCGAGTTTGGGTTCGTCCGAATGTCATCGGCAACCCCACTTCCCGAACCACTCTCGTCAAGGAGTAATCATGGAATCCTGGAAAGACCGGAACCTGAAGGCCCTGAAGTACCTCAGGCTCAACATCAAGAACCTCGCTGAGATCCTGCACCCGATGGGCATCATCTCCGCAGAGCAGCACTATGAGGGCGGCGGAGATAGCGGCAGCTACGGCATGGTGATGGTGATCACAGGCACAGCCGACGATCCCGACCGGTGGCGGTCGGGAGCCAACGGATGCTCCGAGGGAGAGCAGGACACCGGCGACGAGGCCGAGGAGGGCTACGCCTGGCCTGCTGTCATGATCTCCATGTGGGTCTACGACTACGCGACCAAGGACTACATCGACAAGATGATGCCCTTGGAGGATGCTCTCGAGTTCGTCCTCGAGAAGTCGATCGAGCTCGGGCACTCCGGCTGGGAGAACAACGAGGGCGGCATGGGGCACGCGCAGTTCGACACGAAGGCAGGCGTCATCAACCGCCACCACGGTGACTACGTCTCGCACCTCGAGTGGACCGACTCCTGTATCGGAGATCCCGAGCCTGAGCCGGAGGAGGTTCCCGCTGCGGAGCCCTCCAGTGACCTGGCGGGGGAGGGGTGACCTCCCTCGAGCAGGTGGCCGCGGAGATCAAGCGGCAGGGGTTCAACATCGACGCAGGGCCATTTGAGAATGGCAAGTACCAGGCGGTGCACGGTGCCCGCCTGGTTCGGATCAGGACCATCCTGACCCCGAAGCAGATCAAGCATCTGGGTCTCACGATCAAGAAGCCAGACGCCCCGGGCAAGCCCCGGAGTCTGCGCTTCCTGGTCACGGAGACCGAAGACGGATTCGAGCTCTCCCACGTCACCTCTTCGCAGAGGAAGCGTAGGAAGCCTCGCAAGAAGCGGCGTCCCGAATAGGGGCGTCGGGGGTGTAAAAGCCCCTCTTTAGTTCTCGGTTTTCTGTGCCATAAGGTCTCTGCGCAAGAACATAGGAGTGACGATGATCCCACTAAAGATCGCCAAGGCCCTGCACAGGGTGCTGACAATGGCGAACCCGCCGGAGGGCACATCTCCGGGGGTCAGGCTGATCAGCGATGACGGAGACACTCTGGTCTTCGCGGAGGCCCTGAATGAATTCTCCTGCATCCAGGTGCTGTTCGACTCTACGGACATGGAGGCCGGAGACTGGGATGTGGTGATTCCCGAAGTAGAGCTGAAGAAGTTCATCGAGGACGTCAACTACGGCGACCCGGAGTGTCTCGACTTCGAAGAGGCCTCCTGGCCTCCGAATGTAGAGGATGCACTCGACCAGGCCCAGGCAGTGCGCGTGCCAGAAGACGTCTCCTTTTGGGAGCGCAGCGGCATGCAGCTGCAGTACCTCCACCCGATCGCGGAGGCACTGCGGGATCTCTACGGGCACAACGCGAAGATCAAGATCGCGCAGGGGGCGTACGGGGGTGCGATCAGCTTCCACGTCGCGCTGTCCGACGACGTGGATATCGAGACAACCATCTTCCTCACTGCCTACCTCATGTGGGAGGAGGAAAGACAGGACCCCTCCTGAAATGGGAGGGGCCAGAAGTCGCTCCTGGGAAGGGGCGAGCGAGGAGTAACCATGCACATGCTACACGATGGAACCCCCTGTGTCGTAATCCGGCGACGAGGGGAGCGAGTTCTCGTGCGCCGTCAACTTCCAGCGGAGAGCCGGCCGATAGAACTCTGGGTAGATATCAGCGAGGTGCAGACCATGAACCAAGATCACGAGTCGGAGAAGGCGCTGGTGAGCGCCATTGAGGAACTGGGGATCTACGGCACTCGAGGGGTACCCAGACTCCTGCGCGCCCTGACCTGGTGGGCAGATGCCCGAGGTCTTCGAGGGCATGTCGTCTCGCAACTGCTGAACGACCTGCATGATCAACAGACCAACGCCGACACCCTCCAAGGCCTCTTGGATGCGCTGGAGGCCGCCAATGTGGAGTCTGCGGTCAACGAGGTGGCATCTCTCCGCAAGGAGCTCGAAGAGACTTCCGTGGCCCTGGACGAGCAGGGAAAGGACTACGACGCCACGGTTGAGGGCCTGGAGAAGCAGGTCATCGTGCTGACGGCCGATCGAGATCGGGCGCTACTGGAAGCGAGCGAGCGCCCCTGACGGAAGAGGGCCCAGAGAGGAGGGGACTCTCTGGGCCCAGGGCCGCGCCGAGCAAGGGAGGGACTCGGGGCCCTCCCGGTAGGGCTAACTCACTTTCTTACCTCCTGCGTAGAAGGGGCGAAAAGGTGCCATAACAGAGGTAGAGAGCAGACATAGGAGGTTCTCTATGCCCAAATTTCACGGAAGTAATGTGCCTGAGGAGGATCTCACCCCGCTGAGCCGGGAAGAGTTCAAGGCTGCGCTCGAGAAGCAGCACGAGGGAGAAGAACACGCAGATGCGTACATCAAGGCGCTGCTCGAGCTCTCGGACGATGGAGAGCTGATCCCGTACACCGGGACCGATGGGAACCTGTACCTCGAGCCAGTCGTCAAGGTCTCCCAGACCCCCGCGGAGGCCTGATGTCGATCACCAACCCCGGCGCGGGCCCCGTCAGTGGTGCGAACCGCGAAGACGCCCACAACAACATGCAGAAGTTCCTCGAGGACACGGAGTCCGACCGCTTCGAGTTCCTCCAGACAGAAGATGATGGGCGGTTCACCTACCGTCTGTGGAAGGGTGACTGGGCCGCCGAGATCCAGATGCCCGGGCTGCCGCTCGAACAGGTGCGGTACGTCGGCGCCCTCGGCCAGAACATCTGGAACTTCCCGCGCATCTACGTTGACGGAAGTTCCTGGGTCTGGAAGTACGCCAAGAACCTCTGGGAGTGGCATGAGGACAGGGAGAAGGCGAAATGAGCTACGACGCAGGAAGTATTCAGGTTCTTGAGGCGGCATGAGTGGCGGCCTGCTCTGTGCCGTAGTGGCGGTAGGGCTCCCGTACTTGGTCGTGCGGGCCACGCTGCTGAAAGCCATGGAAAAGGGATACTCTCGGTATCGACGACGCATTCCCTGCTTAGAGATGCTCACCCCACTGGCGCTCTGTCTTCTTCTTCCACTCTGGGCTCACGCCTTTTCGTGGGTCGGAGACGCCTACGGGGCATGGGGGGTTCTGACCTTCATAGCCATCCTCATCATGCTCCCCGGGGCGTTGATGGTGGACCTCAGCATCACCGCTGCCTGGAGGGAGCGCAAAACCGACCAACTGAAGGTACTGGTGAGCCCGCCCAAATGCCCACCAAAGGAAGGTGAAGATGGCAAGTAAGAGAATGCTGGAGGCACTGGAGAGCGACCCCACCTTGTGGGGTCGCGCTGTTTCCAAGGTGACCTCATCCCTGAAAGAAAGAGACGGCTGCCAGGTGTACACCGGACACACGAACAAGCGAAACGGGTATGGCGCCTTCTCCCTCTGGGTGAGGGGCGCTGACCGTAGCCAAGTGTTCTTGGCACACCGCGTAGCAGCGGCCCATGCTCTCGGGCTGGCTGCTCCGAGCGATGGGATTGTCATGCACTCGTGTGACAACCCTGCGTGCTGCAATCCTGCTCATCTGTCACTCGGGACTCAGGCCGAGAACCTGGCCGACATGCGGACCAAGAAGAGACACGCTCATGGAGAAACCTCCTACGCGAAGCTCACAGCCGCGCAGGTTCGAGAGATTCTCTCCGTAGGAAAGTCGGTACCAGCTCGGGTATTGGCTGCTCGATTTGGCGTAAAACCCAGACAGATCCACCGAATCCTTCGCGGGGAGAGGTGGCGGCACATCTACAAGGAGTTCGCCGATGAGTGACTACGGCGCAAACAACATCAAGGTTCTGGAGTACCCCGAGAACGTACGTTGTCGGGCGGCAATGTACATCGGTGGGACGGGGAAGTCGGGGTACCACCATCTGCTGTGGGAGATCTTGGACAACTCCGTAGATGAGGCCATCGCTGGGTACGCTACGCACATCACCGTGCTGCTGTCTGGAGACTACGCGGAGGTGCGGGACGACGGGCGTGGGATCCCCTTCGACAAGCACCCCAAGACCAAGACCTCTGCCTTGGATGTGATCTTCACGACGCTCCACGCGGGAGGGAAGTTCGACAACACGGCCTACAAGTCCGCGGGCGGACTGCACGGCGTGGGCTCGAGCGTCGTCAACGCGCTGAGCGACTTCCTCGAAGTCACCAGCGTCCGAGGAGGCCAAGAGGCCCACCGGCAGTTCTCTCGTGGGGCTCCACAGGGCAGGATGAAGCTTCGGAAGCGCCCCAAGACCCACCACGGCACGAAGGTGGGGTTCCATCCGGACCCAGAGGTCTTCGGAGAGCAGTCGTTCGACCCCGACCTGGTCCGGGAGAGGGTCAAGATCCGGGCGTACCTCACTCCAGGAGTGATGTTCCACCTCGAGGTGGACGACCAGCCCGCCGAAGAGTTCTGCTTCACCGGAGGGCTCGTAGACTTCCTGGCCGAGAAGCTGGAGACCGGAGGAGATGAGCTCGTCGCGGACTTCCCGTTCGTGATGGAGTCGGAAGAGCCTCGGATGCAGGTGGCGCTCACCTGGACAAGCAGCCCCTCATCAGAGGTCGTCTCCTTCGCGAACGCCATCCCGACTCATGAGGGAGGCACTCACCTGAAGGGCCTCGACTCCGCTGTGGTGGACTGCGTGCGGGCCGCGATGAAGGACCACCCGGATGTGCCCAAGCGCCTGAAGATCACCCCCAGCGATGTGCGGGAAGGCCTGGTTGCCCTCATCTCCGTGTTCATCTCGGACCCGCAGTTCCGGGGGCAGACCAAGGACAAGCTGAACAACCCCGAGGTGCAGAAGCTCGTTGAGGACACGGTTAGGCCCGCCCTCACGGAGTGGCTGCGGAAGAACTCGGAGCAGACGGCCGCCATCATCCGACGCGTCGTCTACGCCGCGCGAGCTCGGACAGCCTCCCGTGCTGCCGCGGACACTGTCCGGCGCTCATCTGCGGTCTCCCGACTGCGCCTCCCAGGCAAGCTGGCGGACTGCAGCTCACAGTCACGGGAGGACACCGAACTGTTCCTGGTCGAGGGTGACTCGGCTGGGGGCTCTGCGAAGATGGCCAGGGATCGCAAGACGCAGGCCATCCTGCCCTTGCGCGGCAAGATCTTGAACACCGAGAGCACCTCACTGGCGAAGGTGATGAAGAACCAGGAGCTCTCGAACATCGTCGAGGCGCTTGGGTGCGGAATCGGGGGCTCCATGGACCTCACCAAGCTCCGCTACGGCAAGGTCATCCTGCTGATGGATGCCGACTCCGACGGCCATCACATCGCAGTGCTGGCGCTCACATTCTTCTACCGGTTCATGCCGGACCTCATCCTCGACGGGAGGGTCTACCTGGCGATACCTCCGCTCTACCGGGTGGACATCGGGAAGAAGTCCCACTGGGTAGCGGATGAGGCAGAGCTGTCGACACTCATGGACAAGTACCCGCGGAGCAATCCACAGGTGACCAGGTTCAAGGGGCTGGGAGAGATGCCCCCCAAGACGCTGGCCGCGACCTCGATGAGCCCCGAAACACGACGCATGCTTCAGGTAGGCATTCGCGAAGAAGACGCCGAGGAAACGGAAGCAACCATCCAAGCACTCATGGGACGCGACCCTGCTGCCCGCTACGCACTCCTGACGGATATCATGGAGCGCACAACATCTGACGCCCTCATAGAGTGAGGGCGGGGGCTTCGGCCCCTTCTTAGCTCCGGGATTCCCATGATCGATCCGCTTGTCCTGCGCGCCTTCAGTCATGAAATCGAGAAGAGGGCGCTGATCAACCCCGTGCGACTGAACCAGGCACGCAAGGGGCTGCTCCCTGGACGCCCGCTGCTGACTCGGTTCGCCAAGACTCGAGCGGGCAAGGGCTACATCAAGGCAGCACCCGCAGCAGGAGAGATCGCGCACAACATGCACCTGGCTGCGCAGCGGGGAGATCCCGCGTTCATCATGAACACCGGCATCGGCGGAGCAGCACGAAGAGGCCTCGCTCCCATGCTCGGAGAGCGCGCAGCAGAGGTCGCCACGCTGGCGAAACGCCAAGACCCCGGAGTCGTCGGCTGGTTGGCGGGCAAGGTCCACCCGGCCGCTGAGGCACTCGCGGGAGTAATCGCGTAGACAGCAGCACCACTGTCCAGACAGGCCGCCTTCGGGCGGCTTTTTTGCGTCGTGCCCCTGCGAGACCTCTCGAGAGAAATTCGTAGGGTAAGGGAATCCTCATGCGGCTTGGGAGGGGATTTCTTTGTTGGGCTAACGACCTCTTGTATATTTACCCCCTTTGTGTGGGGCTACTTGTAGGTATAGTAGGAAGATTTGCCCTCCCCCGGAAAGAATCTTTCAATAACTTCCGGCGTGGGCGGAAATCACAGGTGGGAGATAGATTCACGGTATGATCGGCACAGTCCGGGAGAGCTCATGCCCAAGAAAGTCATCGTACGGACAGCCCAGGCGGGAGACACCGCCAACGCGCGCAGGGTCCTGTCAGACGTCACCGCCACTACGGCAGAGCCGTCTGCTGCGGGAGACGGCGTTCTCCTGCAGCGCAACGAGTTCCTGCACTTGTTCTTTGCGGTGGCGGGGACCTCTCCGGTCTTCTCCCTGCAGGTCTGGTGGTACTCCCCCATCAGCGGGCTGTGGCACAAGGGCGAAGCCATGAACATCAACGACAATGACCTGGCCACCATCGAGGTGCAGGGACTGACGCGGGTATACCTGCAGGTGACCGCGATCTCCGGTTCTGCCACCCCGACCCTGAATACCTGGGTGGGGCTGGTGGTCCCCGCATGAGTCGCCGTACGCACCGTCGCCGCTCGGGTATCGTCACTGGAGACCTACTCCAAGATCCCGTAGCGGACATCGCGGCCCTGCGTCTGCTGGCTGCGCGAGACATCAATGACGGCCAGCTGATCCTCGTTCGGGATCTGAACCGGCTGTACGCTTTTGTCTATGGAGACGCCACAGCGGACGACGGCTCCTTCGTCATCGCCCCGACCTACGACACCACCGTGGGCCGCTGGAAGCGAGTGGGGTTCTCCGGAGGGGGGAGCGGGGACTTCGCGGACAAGTGGATCGATGTCACCAAGGTGCTCTCGTCCGAGACGATCACCGTAGACGGTACTTCGGCGGGTGATGTTCCGCAGGAGGTCCGACGTCTCGAGATCGATGTCGAAGGCGTCCTGGATGTAGTCGATGGCTACGTCATCGTGGGCTACCAGAACCTCGCTGAGACCCTGGGGATCTACAACGAGTCTCAGGGCAACGACATCGCGCTCACGGCAGGCGACCACCTGGTCATGCCGCAGAACGCTCCGCCCTCGACTCCCGCAGCGAAGGGAGTCTTCTTCGTAGGGGACGGCACCGGGGGAACCGTAGCGGGGGAGCCGTACTTCCGGGCCCCGAGCGACGGCGCACTCAGCCAGCTCAACGCCCTCGGCGGAGAGGCCACCGCGGTCACCGGGATTGGCACCTCTGGGGAGGCTCTCGCTCTGGGTGAGATCGTACGGTTCGACACCAGCGGGACGCCCGGCGAGATACTCAAAGCACAGGCGACGACTATGCCCGACGCCGACGCCCATGGCGTCGTCAAGGCGGGGGTAGGAAGCGGCGCCGCAGTCACCTACTATGAGAGAGGATCTGCCCCCGTTCTCTTCGGCAGCGCACCTGCCGCAGCGAGCAACGGCTCCCGCGTCTACCTCGACCCCGCGAACGCGGGTGAAGCGACCCTGACCATCCCCTCGACCAGCGGCACCGCCGTGGTCCTCCTGGGCTGGCTCACAGGCGGCGACGGCGCGTCCACGACGCCTACCGTCCAGCTTCGCCCCCGATTCATGTACCTCACCCCCTGATCTCCCACCTCCACTTCCCTTCTCGGAGCACCCTACCATGGCAGCCTACGACAACATCCTCGTCAAGAACACCGACGGAATCCTGACCGTCGCGACCTCGGCCGACTCGATCGCGGGCGGTCCGTCCTTCTCGGCTGAGCAGATCGCGGACGGTACGGGCGACGGCACCCTCGGCTTCGACGGCTCCGACAACCTCGCCACGGGCGGCACGGTCGCCTCGATCACGATGGCGGCGACGGGCGCCCTCGACATCGACGCGGGCGCAGCGTCCGCCCTCTCTGTGGCGAGCGCGAACCTCACGCTGGAGACGACCACCAGCGGCACGGTCGCGGTCACGTCCGCGGGTCTTATGGACCTCAACGCGGCGGCGAACCTCGACATCGACGTGACCGGCACCTGGGACGTGCTCGCCACGGGCGCCATGAGCCTCGACGCCACGGGCGCATCGAACGTCTCGGTGGCGAGCGGCAGCCTCACCCTCTCGACCACGACCAGCGGCGTCCTGGCCCTCGACGGCGTGGACGGCGTGACCATCGCCGGCAACGCGGCCGAGATCGACCTCACCACCACGGGCGCACTCGACTTGAACAGCGGTGCCGGCACCTGGGACGCGAGTACGCTCAGCATCGACTCGACCGACAACAGCAACCTGACCATGACGGCGAACGACGGGAGCGACAAGACGCTCACGATCGCCGCGAGCAACAGCGGCGGCGGTAACGGTCTTCTCGACATGGATGCCGACGTGGCCACGCTCGACACGACGGGCACGTTCGACGCGACCTTCGGGGACTCGGCCACCTTCACCGCGCCCGCGGGGGATGCTGCCGCGCTGGTGTTCGATGCCGGCGGCGCCGACTACCTGACGATCGACTCGCAGAAGGGGATGGTCGCCTTCGACAAGCCGATCGGCCTGGAGGCGGCGGACGGCTCCACGGCGATCGTCCAGGGAGGTCTGCTCGCGGGCGAGACGGTCGCCGCGGGCGATCTTGTCTCGCTGGACTTCTCGACCGACACGCGGGTCTACAAGTGCGACGCCAACCACGCCACGGCGGTGCTCCGAAACCCCGTCGGCGTCTGCGTCGCGGGCAACACCGTGGGTCTCGGCGTCGCCTGGGCCTTCGGGGGCATCGTGTCGGTGAAATGCACCCAGGCGGTCGCGGCCGGCAGCGCGCTGATCGGGGACTTCGTCTATGCCGACGACGCGACCGCGGGGCAGGTCACCACGACCGCGCCGACGAGCGGGCGCGTCTACAAGGTCGGCGTCTTGGTCGGAGACAATGGCAACGTCGCGAACGCGGCAGCCACGGTCCTCCTCCAGCCGCAGTTCCTCTACGACAACTGAGACTGACAGCGCCCCAGCTACGACGGCATCCCCGCCGTAGCTGGGGCCGCTTGGCCTCGTTCCTGACCCCGCCCCCCGCCTGGACGACCCATGGCAGACACCCTCCAGATCGACGCCAACACGGGGCTCCCTACGGCTGTGACCGAGCCGGAGCTTGGTGGGAGCGTGGTGCTGCCGAAGGCCAGCGGCAACGCCGTCAAGGTGGACCTGAACACGCCCACCTACACATGGCGGGACCTGCGGAGCCCGATCGGCGTGGACGCGAACAGCGGCGGTCCGTCGTTCACCACGTTCAAGGGTGGCATCAAGCAGTGGCAGTTTCAGCAGACCGGCGGCGCAGACGAGGTTTTCACCGAATACCACCTCGACCACGACTACGTGGAGGGGACCGACGTGTTCATCCACTGCCATTGGGCGCAGGACACAGTGGACACCGGGGGCACTGCCTCGGCCCCTGGCGACGTGAAGTGGTATTTCGAGGTGACCTACGCGAAGGGTCACCAGCAGCAGGCTTTCGTCGCGAACGTGACCACCAGCGTCGTGCAGACCGCGAGTGGCACGCAGTACATGCACAACATCGCAGAGGTCCAGCTTTCGGCAGCGAGCCCCACCGCCGCGCAGATTGACACCGATGATCTGGAACCTGACGGCTTGTTCCTCTGCCGGGTGTACCGGGACGCAGCGGACGCCGCCGACACCCTGGATCAGCCCCCCTTCCTCCTGTTCGTGGACCTGCACTACCAGAGCAGCAACATCGGCACGAAGAACAAAGCACCCGGGTTCTACACATGAGCCTCGGCGTACTTGCGACGCTCGCGGAAGAGTCCCCTGTCGCCGACCTGTTCACGTTCATGCTCTGGCGCGAGGCGGGCAGTGACACGTTCACGGGCTCGGCCATCGTGCTGAGCCTGGAGCTCACCGGCTTTTTTTTGGGAATGACGTGTGACTGCTCCTTCTCCCATGCTCTCCGCCGTCTCTGACTATCCGACCGCTGTGGTGGGGCGGGACCACGCCTACGTGGCCGTCTCGGGGGGGTGGGCGGAGGTCTACTCGCCCGGCGTGCCCGCGGAGTGGTGGATCGGGCGAGACCATCGTGACGCCTTCCGCCTGGACGAGCACGCCTCCTGGCGGGCGGCCTACGTCGCTGCGTGTGGCGGGACACCCACGCTCCGCGTCGAGCTACTGGCCCTCCCAGGCATCCCCATCCCGAGCCCCCATACGTGGCTGCTCAACCCCATCGCGGGGGGCGGCGTCTTCGTGGTGGTGCTCCCCGTCCACGACGTGACAGAGGCCGCGGCTGCTGCTGTTCGGCGCTCCCTGGGGAGGGTGTGATGGACGGCGCGATCACGCTCAACCAGCTTGTCATCGGCCTGTCCATCGTGGGCGGGCTTGTGGGCATCGTGGGCGCCATCGTCAAGATCCGGGCGACGATGCGCAAGGAAGCCGAGGAGCGCGACGCCCGCATCACCGAGCCCATCCAGGCACTCACTAAGGCTGTGACCGCGCTCGACGCGAAGCTGCAAGCGGAGCTGTACCCGCTCCATGGGGACCCCCTCGCCGTGCAGGTGAAGAGCAACGCAGAGAGCATCGCGGAGCTACATGCGGGACAGCTTGCGCTCCAGACTGCGATTGCGTCAAACCCTGCGCTAATCCAAGCGATCGGGGATGAAATGGCGAAGCGGCTCACCAGCATCGAAGCTGGCCTCAAGCTCGCGGCGGGCGTCTCCGCACCTCCGCAGCATACGCCGTCAGGAGGCTGACGTGCCGAAGACCCTCGCGAGCGTTGCACTGGTGCAGGTCTTGTCCGAGGTGCATCAGCTTCGGCTCCTGACGGAAATGATCGCCATGACCGCGGGCGTCTGCGTCGTCTCGGCGCCCTCTGCCGCGCCGCTGCCGTCAGGCCCCCCGCCGTCAGGCCCGCCGCTGGCCTCAACCCCGCCCGCAGCCCCCTCCCGGGTCGTGGTCCCTCCCCTGGCCCTGCCCCCAGGGACTCCCGTTCGGCCCCGATCGCGTGTGGTATCGTCCGTCCGCGCCACCCCTGAGCGGGTGCGTGCGTTGGCCCCGGGGACCCCCCTGATTCGACGCACGGACCTGTGGGGCGACGTGTACGAGCCCGACGAGCAGGACTCCATTGAGCCTGTGCCCGCGTGGCAGAGCGAGGATTCGATCCCATGACGAACGAGAACAAGTCGAAGCTGATCAGCGCCCTGGCGGGGCTGTTGGGCGCCTTCGGAGGCTCCGCGGGCACCTACAAGCTCATGGAGTACCGGCTGGAGCAGGCTGAAGCGCGCCTGGAGAAGCTGGACGCCACCGTCAAGCGGACCGGCGACGAGGTGAAGTGCATGATCTGCGACGCCCACGCCATGGCGTGCCCCGGATGCTGACGCGCAACATGCGATACCGGGTCTTCGACGCAGCCCTCTTCATGGGGTGCAGTGTGGGGGCCCTCTACGCCGCGCAGCGGGCGGTGGCCGCGGCTCCCGTCGAGGAGGCGGGCTGGGAAGGCGCCAAGGCAATCCTCACGCAGATCCAAGAGGATATAGAGCCCCCCACCTCCCAGGTGGCACACACCATCTGCTATCGTCCTACGGTTCTACACACTGAAGTGGGGCCCGTAGCGGCGCTGGCCCTGTACCTCGGGTTCGCCGAGACAGGTGTGTTCTGGCAAGTGGAGAACGCCGTCGGCGTTACCGTGGCCGACGCTCTGGCCGCCCTCGGAGAAGGGTCTGCTCTCTCAGCGTTCGCGATCGAAGACATCAAGGCATGCCCTTCGGTAGAATCTCGCGCCCCTCTCGCCCCTGACCTGTGACACTCGTGTCCTCTGAGGAACTCATGACCACCGGAAAGACCTTCACCCATTGGCTGATCCTCCGCTCCCACGACGACCCGACAGCGGATGACATCCTCTCTGGGCAGGTCGGACTCGGGACGGACGGCTCTACGGTCTACATGACGACCGACGACGGGACTGTGACCCCCATCAACGGCTCTGCCGTGATGAAGGACATCACGCTCGACGACGATGCGGCAGCGGAGTTCCAGGTTCGACAGGCCTCGGACACCTACCTCCTGGCGGACACCACTGACGGTTCCGAGGTGATGAAGGTCGGCAACTCGACGATCGCCGCCCTGACCACGCAGATCCAGGGCGTGACCATCGACATGGACGCCTCGGGAGACATGACCATCGATGCCGGGGGGACCCTCGACCTCGTGGCGGTGGGCGTGGCGACCATCCAGGGCGGCTCAATCAACCTGGGCGGAGCGGGCAATGGGGACATCCTCATCGGCTCCACAGGTACTCGCGACATCGACATCGGCAGCGTCAACGCCACCGAGGTGACGCTCGAGACCTCTGGGGCGTCGATCGAGCTCACCGCTACGGGGATGGAGCATCTTGTAGCCACCAACCAGACATGGACGATGGGCCGCACGGGCGTGGACTACCTGGTGGTGGACGACAGCGCCGGGACCTTCGCGGTGCTCTCCACCATGCTGGTGGACGCTTCAGAGGTTCAGGTCACTGGAGACATCACGGTCACCGGCTCTGTGGATGGGGTGGACCTCTCCACCCTGGCCTCCATCGCGAACGGAGAGGGCTGCTCGCAGCTGGGCGTAGAGGACGCGGGCACCTACTTCGCGGGTGCCGACGTAGAGGCGGTACTGCAGGAGATCGGGTCCTCCCTTGGAGGGGTTCCTGCCAACGCCAGTGACCTGGCCGATGTGGACACCTCTGGAGCCTCGGACAAGGACCTCTTCTGGTATGTCAACGGGGACTCCGAGTGGCAGCCGGTCGCTCCCGCTACCGCGGCTGCTGAGATCGACATCGGAGACCTGGCCAATGTCGATGGTGCTGCTTCTCCCACGGACGGGCAGTTCCTCGCCTACCACACGGGTACAGGACTGTGGGGACCCATCGCAGTTCCCAGCCTGGACGACCTCACAGACATCAACGCCAGCTCCCCTTCAGAGGGTGAAGTGCTCACCTGGGACAGCGGTGCGGGTGAGTGGGTGGCCTCTGCGAGTGCGGTCACCGGAGGTGCCAAGAGCGAGTTCGAGCCGTCACCGCTGAGCACGGAGGGGGTCTACGAGATCCACTCCGACATCGATCAGGAGATCTTGACCTCGGAGGGTGCCCGCATCCACATCTCCTTCTCTGCGTCGATCACCCGGACCGGGACCCCCACTGGTGAGCTCCGGCTGGGCGTGATCCTCGAGGACTCTGGCGGGACCCCTGCTGCCTACTTCGCCACCAATGAAGATCTGGGCGGGGACACCGACATCGAGGTCAGCGGGCAGATCACACTGAGTGTGGGTGAGGCAGACAGTGCGGACTCGGGGGAGCGGAACATCTACGTCTCGGGGTCATGTCTCCGCGCCGTAGATGGCGCTGCGATCCACTCCATGATCCGCAAGTACGACGGGTCAGGGCACGCGCCCGTCTCGTTCCCTGGCGGCCTGAAGTTCTCAGATCTGAGCACCTCGGACAACCACCTGCGCTTCGTGGCCCTGACAGACGACAACTCGCACGACCCCTCGAACCGGTACAACGTGTCGCTGCTGTCGATCGTGATCGACATGTTCGAGGGGTAGTGAGGTAGGGGCTAAAGAGGGGCGCGCGAGCGCCCCTGGGGATCAGAGGAACCCGAGAAACTCGAGCTCCGCTGTCCCCTCCCCTACGACCACTTCGTAGATCGCTATCCGCCCATCTTCTGAGCGGTACACGATCTCCGGGGTGCCGTAGATGGCCCAGCTCATGTCTTCGACTCCTCGTGCTGGACCATGTCCTGCATGTCCTCGTCCTCCAGGAGTCCCTCGGCCCAGCGGAGGCCCATGGAGATCCCACGCCCGACATCGTTGCCGATGTCCGTGAGGTGGTCCGCACGAGTGATCATCTTCTCCCGGGCACGCTTCCCGGGCTTCTTCACCTTGTCCGGGTCACCTGCAGCAGCAGCCTGCTCGACGGTGATCTTCTTGTTCAGGCGGCGGGCCTTCTCGATCCACTTGATCTGGTCTTCCTGACTCAGATTCTTCGACAGCTCGTAGGCCGCCGAGAAGGAGATCAACCCCTCACGGAGGGCCTCCTTCACTGCGTCCGCGGCCTTCTCGTGGAAGGTCATCCGCATGCTGATCCAGCTCACCGAACGGTGCAGCCGGTCAGCCAGCGTGCTCTGGGTCTCCCCATCCTGGACGCGATCCCAGATCCACTGGGACAGGTCCACATCGTCCACGTTCTCCCGATCGATGTTCTCGATCGCATTGACGAACTTCGCTTCCTTGAGCAGTCCCTCGAACTGGACGCAGGGAACGCCGTCCTCGAGGAAGTCGGGATCCCGCTCCTGGATCTTCTTGATGGCGCGGAGACGCCGCTCACCTGCGACCAGCTCTGTGATCGCGTTTCCGTCCGCGTCCTCTTCGTGCATGATGACCAGCGGGCTCATCAGGCCGACAGTCTCGATGGACTCGGCCAGGCTATCGATGTCCTCGTTCCGGAAGAACGTCCGGATGTTCTTGATGTGCATCCCCACGACGATGTCGTCGACGGGGACCTCCACGGTCTGGGTATCGAACATGCTCACGTTGAATGCCTCCTACTATTGGGCACAGATATTTTGACTCGTTCTCTCACACTTTGAAGAAGCGTGAGTACAGCTTCACCGAGTACTGGAACTTCCCCAGAGGACCCTTGGCCATGATGGTCAGGATGGTCGAACCGCGCTTCCCCGGCTCCCTCTCCAGTCCGCCGAACCCAGAGATGTGCTCCTTCAGCTCTTGCTCGAAGTGCGCCCACATCAGTGGCGGCTGGCCCCGGTACACCTCGATGAAGTTCTTGAGGTGACCGAGCACTGAGCCCATGTTCACGTTCTGGGCCGGCATGAAGGGGAAGTCAGTCACGCCAGGCAGGCGAATCACGTCACCCATAGAGATGCTCCAGGAACGAAAGGACTTGATCCTCCGACCAGCTCTCGAGAAGCACCGGGGCCAGTACATCCGGAGGGAGCGACTGCAGGACCATCGGGTTGAGGAACGTCAGCGCCCCGTCATCTCTGGCCACCACCACTGCGCAGCGGTTGGCGGCCAACATCGTCAGCAGCATGTCGGAGAGCCCTTGGAGGGTCTGCTCCTCTGACAGCCCCGTGAGGTCAATCTCATCTGCTTTTTTCATAGGAAAATCCTATACAAGAAGTGAGCAGGGCGCAACTATTGTGAGTACAAATCCAGGACAAGTGCGTCATAAGATTTTCGGCGACGACGCCTACCTGGAGAAGCGATGAATATCATCCGTATGAGTTCTGATGACCTGGTCCCCGCCCACGACAGCAACTATGTCGATGTCGGCCTGCTGGCGCTTCTGGACGACCTGTCCTACGGGGATCCCTTGATCCTGAAGGGCCCCAAGGGATCCGGAAAGACCCTGGCGGCCGAGCAGTGGTGCTCCCAGAACGGGGTGCCGATGGTGCGAGAGAACTGCAACAGCGGGACCGACGAGAGCAACCTCATCGGCTCGTTCGGGATGCAGGGGGAGGATGTGGTCTTCAGCCTCGGGGCCCTGCCCCTGGCGATCGAGACTGCGAATGATGTGGGCGCCTGTGTCCTGGTCCTGGAGGAGGTCAACACCCTGCGCCCGCAGGTGCAGTCGACCATCTTCTCGGTGGCGGACTACCGCAAGTCCGTAGAGGCCTCGTTCCTGGGGCGGCGGTTCGAGCTCGCGGCGGACTCTCTGCTGTGGGTCCTCGGCACGATGAACCCGGGGTACTCCGGAACCTACCAGCTGAACGAGGCGCTGCGTTCCCGGTTCGACTTCGTCGAAGTCCTCTACATGCCCGAGAAGAAGGAGCGAGAGCTCCTCGAGAGCACGTTCACCACTCCTCCGGACGTGAAGGAGCGCCGCATCGCGGCGGGCCTTCTCCAGTTTGCGGCGGAGTCGCGCACGCATGACTGGACGTACGCTCTGTCCACCCGCGACCTGGTCAACACGGTTCACAAGTACGAGAAGGTCGGACTGGACAAGGCACTCAAGATCTTGGCGGACAAGTTCGATCCCGAGCACCGCTCGGCCATCGCTGCCCGCGTCCAGAGCGTCTTCGCCATCAACCTGCAGGAGGTCTCCCTCTATGGAAGCTGAAACGTACGAAGACCTGATCTCCTGGATGACCCGGAGAGGCAACAAGGCCGCGCTCTCTGCTGCGGTCTCCTATCTGGAGAGAGAGGTCGCGGCGGAGGCCGAAGTCCTGGCGACCATGAGCATCAACAATGGGGAGTTCTCGCGGCGAAGCAAGAAGCTGAGGGACGCCTGCCGAGAGGATGCCGAGGCGCACTACCTGGCGGAGATCAACGAGTTCCTCGCTGCTCCCTCGCGAGATCTCACCCCCATGGAGCTGGTCTCCTACCGCCGGAGGCCCCATGCCTGGGCGGTCGCGAGCATGATCCAAGATCACCTGGAGAAGAAATGAGCCAGCCGACTCCGCGTCCACCGCTCAACATGGGCGCGATGGGAGGGACTCGAGATGAGATCGTAGAGCGCATGGACGATCTGGTCGCCACGTTCAACGTGCTGATGGGGACAGAACTCGATCTGGTAGACGACCCATCCGGGGGCGCCACCGACTGCAAGACGGTCATCCGAGTTCCCTTCGACGACCCGGAGGCGTATCTCATCTGTGAACACGAACTGAGTCATCCCTTCGCGGAGACCGACCTCGAGCTCACAGAGATGTTCCGCGAGAAGGCGGTGGAGCGTCTGCTCACACGAGCAGGCATCCCCATCACCAGCCCCGATGCGATCCCCTACAAGAAGAAGCTCGCCATGCTGGTCCACCACCTGTGGAATGTCCTCGAGGACTGGAGGTGCTGTTCCGTGTGGGGCGAGGTCTACTACGGGGGCGCTACGCTGCTGAGGCAGCGGTGGGAGAGCGTAGCGCAGTACGACATGGCCAAGGACTCAGAGGAGGACTTGGCGGCCTACCTGGGCCGCCTGGCGGCGGGATTCGACACCCCGACCGCCCCTCCTGAGTTCCGGAAGTGTGCGCCGCACATGATCTCCGCTCGTGCGCAGGTCGAGCTCGTGGACAACAAGGCGTGCCTGGCTATCACGGCACGTCTTGTGGATGACATCGCGGATGAGCTCCTGGGCTTCTACCCCCCAGATCCGAAGAAGAACTCTCCACAGTCGCAAGCGCAGGCCAAGCTCCATGCTCTGGCGCAGACCCTCTCGGTCGGCACCCCTCCCAGTGCGCAGAATTCTGACCCTGGGAAGCTGGGCGCGAAAGATCTGCAGCCCGACCCCACAAAGGGCACAAAGGGCAGCAAGAGGAGGGTCTCTGCGAAGGCCATGGGGCAGATGCGGAAGCTGATGACTGCCAGCAACAAGGACGGAGATCCCGCAGCCAACAAGAAGAGCAGTCTCCAGAGCCTTCTGGACGACGGTACGGAGAAGATGCAGCAGCGCATCTCGGCTGCGAAGTCGAAGCTCGGACAGCAGACCAAGTCTCAGAAGAATCAGCAGGAAGAGGTGCTGGTCAACGCTGGGCGCGTCTGCGGCATCGACACGAAGTACGTCTCTCCTGTCGTGTCCCTCCCCAAGCCTTCTCGAAAGGCGGGGGGAATGCGGAGGTACCTGGAGCAGATCCACCTGGAGCAGACAAGCATCCCGGCCTTCACGGGCACCAAGATCCACGTCCCCACCTTCGTTCAGGCTCGGCTGTCCGGGAACCTGTCTTCCTACCCCGTGTTCCAGCGGACGGAGGAGTCCGGGGGTCTGCAGCTGCTCATCCTGGCGGATGTGAGTGGGTCCATGGTGGGGCATGGACTGGACATGCTCGAGCAGGCTCTCGCGGATGTGGAGTTCTCCTGCAAGGCATTGCCGGTAGATCTACACCTGTGGGCCTTCTCGAGCAGCCTCTACCTCTTCAAGAAGTTCGGCTCCCCGAGGAACGCCCCGGGACTTCAGATGCAGTACACGTCGATGGTCCAGGCCCTCGATGTGGCAGTCGAATGGAGTAAGGCGGGGAAGACCGATCGTGGAGTCATCCTGATCACCGATGGGCTGCCGACCTCCTGCAGGCACCGGAAGAGCTCTGGGAATCCCTCGAAAGATCTCCAGGACGTGATGAAGGAGCTCCGGGGGGACAAGGTGATTTTGTCCGTGCTGGCCATCGGGTCCCGGACAGATCAGTACGACTCCGTCTTCGGAGAGAAGAAGTACGGCCTGGTGAAGTCCCTTGCGGACGTCCCCGGGGCCCTGGCAGATGCGACTCGGATCATCGTCGAAGTCCATCTGAAGAAATGACCCCTGGAGGGGCGGAAACGCCCCTCCACTTCTTAGGAGGCGTTCATGCCAGTGATTACCATCCGGACAGACCAGCGGGCGTACCTTGAGCGCGTCTCTCGGGAGGCCTCGAAGAAGGCCGGGCGGCGGGTAAGTCCCACCGAGGTCGCTCAGCAGATCTTGGATATCTGCATCCAAGATGAGGCTATCTACGAAGCAAGAACCGCCAACCCGGTACAGCCGGATCGGCGAGAAATCTACAAAGAAGCGGCGAAGCGGCGAAGCACGTCTCTGGAGCTCGGAGAGCTCCTGAAGAACGTCACCTGACCCCTTGGTTGTACCGCTGGAGCATCGCCATCTGGTTCTGCTGCTGCCCGGCCATCACACCACCTGTGGCCATGCCGCCACCGATGGCCCCCGCACCCAAGAGACTTGCACCGATCCCGGCCTTGGCCCTCCACCCCATGCCAGCGGCTTCCCCGATAGAGCCGTCTTGCGGCGCAGTTGCCCCATTCCGCGTGTTCTGGCCCCCGCCGGAGGGATTACGGGGCGCAGTCTGCGCCCCGCTCCGTGCCGCGGCTTCGCGCATCTTGGCGGGGTCGAGGTGTCGGGGGGTAGGAACAGCCGTAGGATCGGCAGTAGGGGCCTGGCGCGTCTTGGAGACGGCGTCCCGGAGCTGCACCGGACTCTTCTTCTTCGGAGCTACCCGGGACCCCGCCGCATTTGCTTGAGCTGCAGGAAGCTGGATGGAAGGCAGAGCTCCCGGGGCCGGACGAGAGACGGGGAGCGGACGCGGCTTCTTGACTACGGACTTGACTGCTTTGATGCCCTTATCGATGATGCCTGGGGCTGCAGGACTGAAGGGGGTTGCGCCCTTCGTGCCCTTCGCCACCACCCTGCCTATATTCACCGCGTCATCGAGAAGATTCAGGCCGGCTGCCTTCTCCTGCTCATCGCGCAGCGCGAGCAGCGCCATCGCCATCGGATCGTAGGCCGCCATCTTCCGCATCACCTGGTGGTGGTGGAACTCCGAAAGGGATGCGGCCTTGATGGTCATCTTGTTGGCCCCGAATGGGTTTACGGGCGTCTGGCCCTTTGTGGTCAGCAGTTTAGGCCGTGGCGTAGCCAGCCGGGGCTGTGGAAGACCTTTGATCTTCTTAGCCCCGACGGCGCCAACCGGCTTGACTGGCTGTACCGGATCGATCACCGGTAGCCCCCGTAGGTGTAGGAGCTTCCGGTGGAGATCCGCTTCCGCTGACGCCGCATCCCTGCGCCGACCTGACGCCGGTAGATCTTCTGCCGGCGCTTGATCTTGTGCGCGTTCTTCTTCCGGTACATGCGCTGCTGGGACTGGATGCGGTTCTTGTTGCGCATGTAGTACTGATGCCGCTTGCGGCGGGGATCAGACGCGAGCTTCTCGAGCTCGTCCTCGAAGAAGTACAGGACATCGGAGTCCATCGGGGCCCTCAGTACGCGTAGGCCATGCCGCGGGGGCGAGCATGGACGCGATCCCGCATACGAGCCAGAGCAGACTGCGTCCGACGAGCCGGAGCAGCACTGGCACCCTGCATGGCCTGACTGGAGCCCGGACCGGCGGGGGCCGACACCGGGGGCGCCGACGGCGTCATACGGTTCTTCGCCGCACCGAATCGCTCCGCCGCACGCGCACGAAGGCCCGACATTCCCTGTGCCGTAGACTGCTGCGCCCGGCCCTGGGTGACGGCTGCGCGGCCCACTTCCTTGGCCTTCTGGTACTTCTGGAGATTCCGAAGCGTGGGCGCAGCGCCGGACATGCGGTGCATGGACTTCTGGGCACTGCGAGCCGCCCGGAGGTTGAGGTTTGACGCTGCCCCAGTCAAGCTCTTGGAGCCCACTGCCTTGCCGGCACGGCCTACCCCCGAGGCGAGACCCTTCAGGGCACGAGCAAAGAGGCCCGCCTCTTTGTCGATTCCCATCTCGTCTGCCACATCCAGTACCCAGATGAGATCGTCTTCCGACCCCAGGGAGGCAGCCTTGATGAGCTCTCCCGTCAGGTAGACTTCATCGACGGACGCGGTCTTGATGAGCTGCCGCTCATCATCCCAGAGGGGATGATCTTCGAGAAGGGCCTCATACTCTGCGAGCTTGTTCACGACTCTCTCCTATTCGGTGATCAGACCGACGACTTCAGTGTTGACCGGAACCATCCGCTCGAACTGCACCGAGGCGCTCTCCTGAATCAGCGTACCCATCGCATCCGTGCTCAGGGTGTGGTTCGGGATGTAGCACGACTCGAAGTAGCCGGCGCCCAGAGTGTCCTCGTTGGAGTCCTTCATCAGGGTCAGCAGGCCGACCGGCTGAGTGAAGAGATCCGAGGCCAGGTTGAGGAAGATGTTCTCGTAGCCGGGCGGGATGACCACATCGTGGGGGTTGGCCACGGTGGCTGCGCCGATGTTCGAGAAGACCGGACTCACGAAGGTCGGGGGGATGATGTCCGTGTAGTACGCGTACAGAACGCGCAACAGGGACGGCCCGTGGTAGAGCACACGACCGAGGCCGATCTGCCCCATCACCCGGCCGGGGATGAAGTAGCTGCGAACCGAGCCGATCTCGAAGATGCGACTCAGCTGCATGTTGTGGCTCAGGTTGAAGTTCTGGACCACCCCGATGGGGTAGGCCAGCATGTCTTCAGCTGTGGAGCCCGCAGCGAGGGCAGCACCGAGGAACTCGGGACCACCCACGTTCGCGAGACGAGGCGGACCAGCACAGATGACGGTGTAGGCGGCGTTCATGAACCGCCCATCCGACATGCCGCTCTGGACGTTGTCCTCGTAGGGGGACCACTGGGAAAGAGTTGCCATGGGTGATGTCCTCAGGCGAAGAAGTTCAGATCACACGCAGACAGGGAGCGAGACCACCGGACAGAGCACGTTGTCGATCCGCAGGTAGATCGACACGATGTCGTTGGCCGCCGGAGAAGTCGTCCAGTCCGCCATGTCGGGGACCGTCACGGTGATGGTGTTCGTGCCCGGAGTGATGGAACCCGAGCCGATGCTCTCCGAGCCGACCGTGCAGGTGACGGTGGAGCTCGCCGTGCAACCGGCGCCGCCGATCGCGAAGACCAGGTCGAAGTCGCTACCGGTCGCAGCGACGTCGTTGTACTTCGTCGCCCCAGGCGCCTCAGGAGGAGTGAGGTTGGAGATGAAGGGGTAGACAGCGGCATCCCACTCCTCAACGAGCTGGATGCCCTCCTCGAGGACGGAGTCGCGATCGTCGAGCTTCGACATCACGCGCTTGCGGTGCCACTTGTCGCCAACATCAGGGACGGCAGCGACAGCAGCGGAGGTGGGGGCGGAGACGGACATGGGGAGCTCCTACGAGACGATGGTGATGCGAATGGTGTTGCACGGGTAGGCCGGAGCGACCTCGACTTCGACCAGTACCGTATCAGGCGCGCTGCTGTCCTGGAGCACGCTCTTGAGATGGGCGGAGTTGACCACACCGGCCCGCGACACTCGCGCGAGGTACCCAGTGTTGGACATCACCAGCTGGTCGATGAAGCCGGGGTTGATCACGTACCGGCCGATGTAGGCACGGTTCGTGGCACGGAGGCCCTTGGCCAGGAAGTCGATGGCCTTCGTGATGGAGAGCTCGCGCGCCTCGATACTGGCCGAGTTGGTCGAACGCTGATGCCGGGAGGCGATGCGGCCACCCTGGTTGATCATCACGTAGCGCCCACCGTCAGCGATGGTATCGAGCTGGTTCTCACTGAAGACCGAGTCCGTGCCGTACACCTGGGAGAAGCCCGTGAGCGAGACCCGGGTGAAGGGCTGCTGCGGAGACTGCTCAGCGATCATGCCCGCGATGGCCGCGGAGACGTAGTAGCCAGGCACGGGGGTGACGACCCCATCGATGCTGGTGTCTACGTTGTCGCAGTAGAGCATGAACACGCGGCGGTTCGAGTAGGACTCGCCCTGTGCGGCGGAGGACTCCGCGATGGCGGGCTTGTCCGGGAGCTCGGTGCCCGTGATGAGCAGCTCATCCCCGCGAACCTTGAGCGTGAAGGTGATGCCCTCATCGCCCACGTCATCGGTGAGGTCCGTCTCCGAGTAGAACCCGTCATCATTCTCGCCGGAGGCGAGGGTAGTGCGGATCGTCGTGAGAGCGGACGCCTGGGAGGCCACCGAGTAGCGAGAGATGTTGGTCTCTCCGAGGGAGACCGTCACGAGCTCGAGGTAGACCCCATCGGCCACCGACAGGTCACTGGGATCCAGCCCGGCTCCGACGATGGCGTCGGTGGGGTTGGTTCCGAGGTTCACAGCCAGGGCGCCCTCGACCTCCGCGTCCTCTCCGGAAGCCAGGGAGGTGTCCACATCACGGTCGGGCTGACCCTGCCAGATGAAGCAGATCCGCTCACCGCGCTCTTCGGGCTGCGACATGGACTCGACGTGCGTAGCGTAGAGCTGCTGCACGAACTCGTCGTCCGTCATCGGAGCGAGGGTGTAGACATCCTTGCTCTCGAGGAAGGTGAGCGCCGACAGATGGGCGGTGACCGTACCCATGGGAGCTGCGGCAGACACAGCCGAGAGGCCCAGGGCCGAGCAGGACTGCGACGGCGCGTTCTGGAGCATCAGCGAGCAGGCGAGCGCCAGGGGGTTGTCCGTCGAGATCGGGCCGATGGCCGCAACCATCGTGTCGATGTCGTCGAACGTCAGCAGTGCGGGGTCCGCGGCAGAGGAAGAGACATCCAGGCGGAGACCCCGGTACTCGATGTACAGATCTGCACCGCCACCCGAGGTGATCCCGTAGGGAATCCCGGTGCTGCGGTTGCGGAGGATGTTGGCCCCCACCTGCAGGCTGCCGTCGCCATCCAGGTAGAAGTCCGGGTTCGGGCGACCACTTCCTGTGTCCTCGCCCGAGAGACCGAGGACCGCAGCCGCATCTCCGGTCGAGTCGATGGTCACGACCGAGGACGCACCGGCGACCGCACTGGTCAGGACCATGGCGCCACCGTCTTCACTGGCGATGTCGATCGACCCAGAGACAGTCTCATCCTCGTTGATGAGGTCCACCGCATCCGTCAGGGAGTTGGTCTCGAAGGTGACGTCGATCTCGACCGGGTTGTTATCCAGCGTGAAGATCAGCTGCGTGCCCGCGAGAGTGTCATCTCCCTGAACATCCAGCTCTCCGCCGGAGACACCGAGGGTCGTCGTACCGGGGCCACTGGTCTCCGACAGAGAGAACACGACATCCGACCCGCCCTCGAGGGAGGTGATCTTGAAGTAGCCGTTCGTCTCCATGTCTGCGGCATCGGGGACCAGCACATCCGAGCTGTCGTAGACCTGCAGGTAGCCGATGAGGATCGCGTCCGAGTCCCCGTAGAGGTACATCGGGTACCAATCTTCATCGACGTCGTAGGTTGCGCCTCCGCAGATCAACTCGGCCACGTCGTGGAGCCGGTCTTCCGCATCGAGGAAGGGGATCGAGACGGACCAGGTCATGTCGGTACCCCGACTGTCCGTGAGCAGGAAGGTCCAGGTCTCCGTGGAGTCACCCACGAGGCCGTTGTAGTCCACGGTCGCGGTCTGGATGACCGCCTGCTCCGCGAACTCGACATCCTTGCCCATACCCTCGTCGCCGTCAGAGAAGCCCAGGGCCTCTACGATCGAGGCATCAGAACCCGTCGAGAGCGTGAAGCTCTGATCGGCCCCGGACTCGGTGGTGACGAGCTTGAGCCGGTCATCCGATCCGTCGTTGAAGACCGTGGCCGCGACACCCGTGAGGCTGTCCGTGAGCTCCGTGGCCACCGCAGCCAGGTCCGCGTAGCTGCCACTGAAGGTCACCACCTGCTCGTCGCCCTGCACACCGTCGGTGGTCAGAGTCAGAGCGAAGGTGCTGCCCGAGAGGACGGCGGCGAAGGTGATCGTCGAGGAGTCACCGAGAAGCACCGCGACCTGCGCGTCCAGGCCGGTCTCGCCGCCCGTGAGCGTAGCGGCCTCTCCCTCCGGAGTGACCTCTCCGAACACCAGGTTGTTGGCCACGAAGTACGCGTACTTGGGGGCGAACTGGTTGTTGGTGTTCGAGAGGGTGCCCACCTCGATGGTCGTGTAGACCGCCGAGGTGAGGTCTCCGTCGCTGCTGTAGACGCTGCGAGCGGTGTCCAGAACTCCGAGCTTGAACCGACTGGCCTCCGCCCGGGTCACCACGGCACCGCCGTACTGGGCGCCATCTGCCCAGAACTCATCTCCGTCCGTGGTGGCCGTGGCCGCCCGAAGGGGGATGGTCTCGCTGGCACCGGAGAAGTACATCGCGCTGGCGGGGGAGGACGACCCCGCCCCATCCTGGTCGATGAAGTACGCGGGAGCGGCCGGAGTGGTATCGACAGCGTCCAGGAAGTAGGTCCCACGGGACCAGGAGATCCACGGGGTGGTCAGGTCACCATCACCGTCGTCCAGACCGTAGAAGCCCGCACCGGACACCCGGTACCAGACCGTAGCGGACGCCATGCCCAGGACCAGAGCGGCAGCACCCGAGATCGCGATGGACGCAGCAGCACCGAAGGCAGAGCTCGAGAGCAGCACTGCCTCGTGGTCCGCACTGACCGTGATGCCGTAGGAGTTGTCCTCGTCGATGACCTCCGCGACCTCGACTGCCGCGTTGATGGCCGCGGCCACCTCCGTGGGGGTCATATCGCCGGTCAGGACCACCGTGGAGTAGGTCACGTTGCTCTGACGGTTCAGCGCGATGAGCAGGTTCTTCCCAGTGGCGCCGAACTCATGAACCTCGGACCCCGTCTCTCGCTCCGTCAGGAGGAGAGCCGGACGAGTGGAGCCGTTCGCAGCAGCGAGGAAGGCAGATCCCGTGGAGCTGTGGGAGCCCCGGGCGAGGGTGCTGAGCAGCCCGCCGTAGTAGACCCGGAGGCCGACCTCGTCCTCGAGGACATCGATCTCCTCGATGTTGCCGCGGGGGTCTGGGAACTCAGCCTGCGTGACGGTCATCGCCGCCTGCTGGTACTTCTGCGCGGCGTGTCGGGAGTCGTCGTTGAGCGAGCCGTTGGACTCCAGGGCCTCGATGATCTGGTAGCACGGGGCAATCGCCACCGGGTTCAGAGTGGGGGCCGAGACAGCTGCCGGAGTCTCAGAGAGCTCCTGAACGACGATCACACCGGGGCGGTTTTCGGAAGCCATGGGTGTCTGCTCCTATTCGTCTTGAAATGCTTCGAGGCCGGAGATCTGGAAGTCTTCGGTCCCATCGTGAATCGTTTCAACAGCCGGTCGGCTGTAGGTGGGCAGACCGTTGCTTCTGTTGACGATACTACTACTTCTCACCCGACGTACCAAGACGTCCGAGGTGCTCATCGCCAAGCGGATCGAAGAGACTGTCTGAGAGTCCTGCAGATCATAGTCCGAAGCTCGCCTGGATGCGGTAACCATGTCGAGGCTCCGGAACTGGGCGGGCTGCTTCGGGCTGGTTCCCCAGGTCCACTGCATCTGGAAGGGGATGTTGACCTGGACCATGATCAGCTGCTCGGAGTCCCCCATAACCAGTTGGCCTGGAGGACTCGGGGAGTTGATCGTGGGCGCGGGACGCGCGATGGCATGGAAGCCCCCCGCACTCTCCAAAAGGCGCTGGTTGACCCTCGTGTGGTGGCTGACCAGGTGCCCCAAGCGCATGGCGACGATGTCGCTATTTGCGATGCAGTACACCACCAAGTGGCCCGACGTGATGTCCGAGCGGATCCGGTGGCCTGTCCGCAGGTCCATCGACATCAGGTTGTCGATCCCCAGGTTCATGGACTGAGAGGGGCCCATTACGACAGTGATAGCGGGGCGCTTGCCCACCACCTCCGTGTTCAGGGGAGCCTGCGCACGAATCACGATCTCTGAGATCTCATCATCCGGTTCCCAGTGGAACGTACCCTTCGGCAGCCAGTTGAAGAGGCCTTGAAGGTACTGCACGTACAGGCGCAACGCGTGTACGCCGGGGTCTTCCCCGTGACCGAGAGCGAGCGCAGAGCGCCTGGAGCTCGGAAAGCTCACTGAGTACCCGAACGGGTGGAGAGCTCAGCTTCCATCTGCTTTCGCTTCTGAAGCTTGGCCTCGAGGTAGTCGCGTGTAGCCAGAGAGCCCACGGCACCAGCAGTGCCGATCACAGGTCCACCCAGCATCTCAACCGTCTGGACCAGCTTCCTACGCTGCTCCGGGGTCATGCGAGAAAGCCGCTGACGGACCCCAGGGGAGCGAAGCATCGCCCGAGTGGCCACGCCACCAGCAACCCCGCCGACCAGGGCACCAGCTCCAGTGGCCAGGACAGGGGGGAGGACCGCCCCGAGCAGCGTCGGCTTCTTGTCCGTACTCATTCCGTGACTCCGTACAGTCCGAGGAAGTCTGAAGGAGACCTATCGCTCGCTTCCAGCGTATGCGCGTTTACGAAGTTGCGCTTGGGAACCAGCTGTACCGAGGAGTTCGTGACCTTCAGGGGGATCCGATCTTCGATGGAGCCCCGCTGGATCAGCGCCAGCCGGACCTCCTGGCGCACCGTGGCTCCGCGGAGGGTGGTGCCAGACACCTGCACGACTCGCCAGCGCCGGTTCTGGAAGTCCACGACCAGATCGAGGGGCTTCAGAGCGGGGGACGGATTGGCGCGGAGCTGGGAATGCTGCACGCGTCGGTGGTCTTCCGTGGTGACCTGCTCCGTCTCCTCCCCGGAGTCGATCTGCGCCCAGAAAGAGATCGGGTAGTGGTACCCGCCGCTGAACCCTGTGCCCCAGCAGGTAGGGCATTGGTCATCGATCTTCTTTCCGAGGACATCATCGTAGCAATTCGGGCACCGCTGCCCGAAGCTGCGTCGGGGGAACAACCAGGCGCGCGTACCTGTGAACTCCTCGAACAGGACACGCTCTCTCCGGATCATCTCTTGGGCGAGTAGATCTGGAGTGCCCTCACGGTCGAAGATGACTGAGAAGGCCTCATTCCCACTGGGGACATGACGCGCGCGAACCCTGTAGAACAGCGTACGTGCGTTCGTCGTGATCATCGGAACGGCGCTGTCCCGCACGAAGTACTGATCTACCATCGGTCCGGCGATGGTCAGCCAAGGGCCTCCCTCCGCCTCTGACCGCTGAACGTAGAATTCGTACTGCTGCAGATCTTCATTGGTGGGCTTCACCTCCCAGAACACATCCTGGTAGTCCAGGGAGAAGGAGACCACGCGCTCGTTGACGATCGTGATCACCTGCTGCCACCCCCACCAGGGAGGAAGCGCCGGATGCGCTCCTGCAGTTCGGGGTTGGTCTTGTAGTGCCCCGTTGCCCCACCAGCAGCAGCACCGATCCCGGACTGGCGAAGGGCGGCCTGGATCCGATGCTTGCGGTCGTACTCAGCGAGCGCGAGCTGCTTCCCCATGAGGCGATCTCGGATGCCGGGGGTACCGCCCTGGAGCTCCTGCTTCTTCTGGCGCTCCGCGATCGCAGCAAGAAGCTCTACCTCCCCACGGGACCGTCCGGCAGGACCCACTCCACCAGTGTCGTACAGGGACTTGGCCCCCATGAGGGCCCCGCCGATTCCTGCTCCCAAGGCTTCGGGATGCTGATTGAGGATCTCGGCCACCCGAGCGCCGCCTGTGAAGGCGTCGTCCACGCGTACCGCAGCCTCTTTCCGGCCGTTCATCTCATCCCAGAACTCGACAGCGGCAAGCTGCCGCTGGACGGGGGACTTGGCGTCCTTCCAGAGCTCATCGGGAACGGGGGAAGTGGTGCTGTCGAAAAGCTCTTCAGCCATGGCTGCCTCAGAAGGTGGAGATGTACAGGCTGTTGACGACGAAGTACTCAGAGCTCACACCTGCGCCCGAGAAGGCCAGCTCTACGTTCAAGGACGACTTGATCCGAGTCTTCTTCTGCTCATAGCTGTTCCGGAACATCTGGATCCAGCCCATGAGCATGCTGCCCTTGTCGGACACAGAGACCTGGATTCCGCCATCGGAGTAGTTCATCTGGTTGCGCGTCTGCAGGAGCCCCACGGACTCGAGGATGCGGATGACCGTCGCCTCCCGCAGCAGACTCAGGGACGGGAAGTTGGTCAGGCCGTAGTTGCCGATGAACGGCGGCGTGGAGTTGAAGTCATCCAGCGCGTCCACCACCGCCCACGCGATCATGCGATCACTGGTCTCTTCCCCCGAGATCAATCGGTTCAACTCGGGAAAATCACGAATATAGAGGCGAATCATCGCCACAATCTCGTTCATTCTCTTGCTTGCGGAAGGGATGACGGTGGTGGACTCGAAGGACATCAGCCACGCTCCTCGTAGTCGGCGCCCTGGCGCTTCCACCGGCGCAGCCAGAAGAAGGACTCGGGGCTGGCCTCAGCCCCAGAGAAGAGCGCCCGAGTGAGCGCACGTACCAGGAGCTCACTCGTGCGCTTCTCCCCTGCGGGGACTGCCGGGCTGACCTGGCCGCACAGCATGACCAGGTCGTCCCGGGAGAGGGCCCGCAGGTAGGTCCGACACTCGAGATGAGTCATCGGGGCAGCCACACTTCCTGCACCGCGGGAACGGCGACGGAGCAGGAGGGGGAGCGTACGCCCGATCCACAGTGTCGTACCGTGCAGTGCCCGCACCTTCTTGGTGAGCGCACTGTCCGGAATATCAGATGCCTTTCCGGGGCGAATCACCGTGCCGCCCACTGTGATGGCGCGGGGCAGGCCCTTGGTGTTCTTCCGGTCACTGATGTTGTGCACAATCATGCGGTCGCCTGCAGGATGGCCTCAACGAGCTCGATCTTCCGCAGACCGGCCCCTGACGCGTGACCGGGGAGCCCCGCGAGGATGTCGCGGAGGTCACTGTTCTTCATGCCCTTGAGCTCCACACGAGTGAAGGTGACCTCGGGCTCTTCGGGGGGAGCTTCTTCGGCGGCAGGCTCTTCGGAGGGAGCGACTTCGGGGGCAGGCTCTTCGACGACTTCCGCATCGGGGACCTCGGGAACCGGAATCGGCTCGATGACTTCACGAGGCGCCTCCTTCACAGGAACAGGATCGCTCGGGGGCGCGGCAGCCTCCGGCTCTCCGGGAAGGCTCTCGGGGAGGATCTGGTGGCCCATCACAACCGCGAACGCGTCGACCGACACCTCCCGGAATGGGCGGGGATGGAAGACGCGCAGAACACCGACGCGCATCATCTCGCAGATGAGGTCGAGATCTTCCGTCGTGAGAGCGTCCGACTCAACCTTGCGGCTGCGTCGAGGGGGGAGGTGCTGACCTCCGATCTTGGGGGACACCTGGATCTTGCCGATGTTGGCTCGGCGGAGGTCACGGGTAGCTGCGTCACGAACGACGTTGCGGATGATGAGTTTCACGATCATCTCTCCTGTAAGGACGAGGCCCCGGCCCTTTTGCAAGAACCGGGGCCAACGAGGGTGTAGACCCCTTGCTTCAACGATCAGAAGACGTTGATGCTCGGGAACGTGAGGCCGTCAGCGACCTTGTTGTTCTGCGTACCGATCTCGGACTCGCTGACCGGGATGACCGAGTGGTTGTTCTGCACACCCGTGGTCACAGTGTCCGAGCTGTCCGAGGCGTCACCAGCGTAGAGCTCGAGCTTCACCACCGCAGCGATGTTGCCGAAGCCCATGCCCACATCCATCCAGGCCTGCCAGAAGATCCGGTTGGCCTGCTTGTCGATGTAGAACTTCACGTCGTTGAGCGTGTAGTTCCGACCGAAGAACTCCGGCGCGGTGAAGACGTAGACGTTGCCCTCGCGCAGGATGTCGTTCTTGATCGTGCGGACGATGCGAAGGCCGAGCACCTTGTTGTAGGTGAAGCCGTCCAGGGCCGTCTCGGACTGCAGCTTGTCGCCGTAGTCCTCATGCGTCCACTGGTCGAAGTCGTCGGAGTCGCTCTCGGTCATCAGCATCAGGACGGGGCGCAGGCGCCCAGCCCGGACGATGTTGCCCGAC
>Ga0066610_10000275_pt1 | contig 36846 bp, 19 predicted proteins | sample SaaInlV_DNA_165m_FD_60375 | JGI IMG/M metagenome (GOLD analysis project Ga0066610, IMG submission 60375) | Marine microbial communities from expanding oxygen minimum zones in the Saanich Inlet - SI075_LV_DNA_165m | ecosystem: Environmental > Aquatic > Marine > Unclassified | place: British... | reverse complement strand
AATTTTGAACTATTATATAAAACTATACCATCCCAAGTTTTACTAGTATTAACATGAAATTTGGATAAAGGTGTTGGTGTTCCAACACCAACTTTATCTAATAAAATAGTTTTCCCATCAACATTTAAATTTGGAACATTAAAATTATCAGAATTTAATTTTGAAATATTAATTTCTTTACCATCTTTTATCATTTTGCCATCTAAATTAATATTTCCTTTAACAATGATATCATTATCAGATTCAATATTTTTTGTTGATTTTAAACCTGCATTTGTTGCAGAAGTAAATTGAAAAAAAGGAATATTTAAAAAATCTTCCTTAAATTTAATATTATTTTTTAATTCTGAATTGTTACTGTTAATTAATTTTCCATCTATAGAATAGTACATATAAATAAGAATAGATTTAAATAAAAATAGATTTAAATAAAATAAAATAATTATTTCACATAATAATAAAAAAATTAAAAAGGTTATTTTTTCTGAAAATTGTTCTTCAATTCTACATTAATAACCATATGACCAAGAACAGTTTCATCATGAGCTTCAACAAAATTTTTTGCTGCATCTTCGTTTTTGAAATTAATAAATGCACATGTATTTTCAATAACCTCTTGGTTTGTCTCGCGATTGAAAGATGTGTATGATTTAATACTAATATTTCCTAGTTCACCCCATTCATAAATCTGTTCTTTTAACTCATCTGCATCAATATCATTAGGAACTCCAGACATCTTTACTAAATATTGATCACTGCTATAATTTTTTCTATCACCTCTTCCACCTTGATAATCACCTCTACCTCTTCCACCTTGATAATCACCTCTACCTCTTCCACCTTGATAATCACCTCTACCACCTTGATAATCACCTCTACCTCTTCCACCTTGATAATCACCTCTTCCTCCTTGATAATCACCTCTACCTCTTCCACCTTGATAATCACCTCTACCTCTTCCACCTTGATAATCACCTCTACCTCTTCCACCTTGATAATCAGAATCAGGAAACGAAATTTTCTTACTAAAAAGATCTTCTTTTGAATCTCCACGACCCCTTCCTCCTTGATCATCTCTACGACCCCTTCCTCCTTGATCATCTCTACGACCTCTTCCTCCTTGATCATCTCTACGACCTCTTCCTCCTTGATCATCTCCACGACCTCTTCCTCTTCCTCTGCCACCATTACTACTATTTCCTCTACTATTATTAGAATAGTCTGAATTTACAGACTTGGTCTCGAAATTATTACTAAATTTTCTTGTCATATTAGCACTATAGTCAATAATTTCTTTTTTAGGTTCTAACCCTAATTCTTCTTTTTTATCATTCATTCGCTTGGAGTTCCAACTCATTTTATATATGTTTAAGTTAATATAACTATAAATAAATATATTCAATTTTTTTATGTATATGTAGATTCAATTAATACGCCGTAAATTTTAAAAATTAATTTAAATAAATATAGTATTAATATGTATAATGATTCAACTTTGGTCAGCTTGGAATTTTTCATGGTTTCTCTTAGGAAAAAATAATTTAGTTCCTTTTAATCATCCGTTAAAAGCATCTATATTTGTTACTAGTTTATTAGGAGGATATATGATTTATATCTATCCTAGAAAAATAACAATTAAAATAGGAAATTATAAAATTAAACCTTCGTATTCATGTTTGGTTATGGGTGATATATTATTTCATCAAATACCAATGGCGTATGTTTTATATATAGAAAATAAGAAAGAATTGAATACTTTGTGTTCTAAAGATAATACATGTGGTGCATGGGTGTTATTACCATTTTCAGGGTGGTATTTAACATCAAAAATATTAAGAATTAATTTTGATAAAATATATGGTATAAAAATGAACTATCTAGTAGGGGCAGCTTGTACATTATTTACAGGACATAGTTTGTTTTATCATTTACTTAAAAATAAGAAAGATTAATTTTATAAAAGTTTTTTTCTAAATCTTTCTAAAAGTTTTTTCTAAATCTTTCTAAAAGTTTTTTTCTAAATCTTTCTATATATGCAAACATCAAATATTAGTATTAATACAAATTTATGTTTATCAGAATTAATATTCAATTTAATTATTATTGCCGCTATCTGTATTTTTTTATATAAATTTTTATCCAAAAGGACAGTGAATATAGAAAATTTTGATTCTTCAGATAAAATTACATATTCTATAGACGGACATCCTGTAAATGTTAATTAATTTTCGAATAAAATAATTTTATACCTATAAAATTATTTTATAAACCTTATTAAAATGAAAATCAATCTTGAACTTATTAAAAAAATTTTTAATGAAAAAGTAAAAATTATTAAAAAAGAAGATAAGAAGAAAATATCAAGATATGAAGAGTATATACCAATGTATGATATATATTCAGAAAAAATTTATCCAATAAACAATAAAAATTTATATCAAAGATTAGTCAATTGTCATTATAGATTTATTAATTTAGAAGTAAAGAATTGGATTGAAAACAAATTTAAAAAGACTAAAACAAGTGCACTGAAATATAATCTTAATATTATAAATAATTATGATATTGATATCTTATATGAAACATCAATAAAGACATTATACAAAAATAGTTCAGAGATTGGATTACAAATATCGATATGCAAAAGAAATAGTTTTAATAAATATTTTTATCATAACAAACCATATTATAGTCGAGATGAACTAATTAATTTAGGATTAAATATGAAAGTTATTAAAGAAAAAGAATTAGAAAAAATAGATATATTAGATACAAATATTCATTATCAAATATGTAAAACAATAACATCAAATGATGTTTCATTTGATGAAATTTTTAAACAAACAAAATTTATAATAGATAATAAATTAATTTCACTTGTAACATTTTATTCATTTATGGGAAGTTATTTTATGAATAACTTACTTAGAACACAAAATATTCCTGATAAATCAAATCCATATAATAAAATGATACAAAAACTATCAAATAAAATTTTAGAAAGTCCATCTCTAGATAAAGAATATTTTATTTACAGATTTATTTGGGATGATTTCTTTATTAGAAATTTAAAAGTTGGAGAGATTTTTGAGGATAAAGGATTTATTTCAACAACAAGAGATCCATTTTACTCACCTCAAAATGAAATTAAATTTGGAGTTGTTTTAGCAAAAATTAAAATAATTCCTTCAACAGCAAAATGCTTGTTTATAGAAAATTTATCAATGTTTCCAAAAGAAGAAGAAATACTATTAATTCAAAATTCTAGATTAAAACTTATTTCTAAAAATGAAAATTTTAAATATTATCATACTAATAAAAATTATGAAAAGAATATTACAAAAAAATATGAATTTGAATTAATTGGCAATAACTATAAAAAAATTATTACTGAAGATGAATCAAATAATTACATTGATTTAGAATCAAGTTTGTTGATTCTAAATGATGATACAAATGATAAAATAGGAATTATTAATAATTTTATAAAAAAATATGTATTAAATAGTGAAAAAATTAAATTTGACAATTATATTAATTTAAAATGGTATTCTAAACATCTAAATGAATCAAGAAAATATAAAGTATTTTACCATTGGTTTGATGGAACTGATTCATATGAATTATTTTATAAAAATAAAAATAAAGATGGTATGTTTTTTATAATATATGATGAATATGATTATCCATACATTAATATTGAATTTGGAGATAAAATGATTGTCAATAATTTAAATAAATTCTATTTTTATGATGATAAAAAATCAATAGATACATTAGATTTTCTTTTTATTATTGAATTAGCTAAACTATTTAGATATCAAAAATTTGAAATTAATGGAGAGTATGATAACTTTTCTAAATTATTAAATCCAAATAATGATAAAATAGAAAATGATTATCAAATTGCATATTACTCAAATCTATATTCAAGTTCATTGTATAAATACCTAAAAAATAAGGAAAAATTTTATGAAGACATTGTAAATAATAAAATTTTTAAAAAAATTAAACAACTATTTATACTTAATATTGGATATTGGAAAATAGATCAATTTGAAAATACTGAAATTCCTGAGGAATTACTTAATAAATTTGATGATAAAACAATAAAATCTAAAAATATGAAAGATTTTATAATTGAAATTATAGAAAACCATTTCATGTTTTATATTAAAATAAAAGAATATTATAAAGATATTTTTGAAAAGTTATTTATTGAGTTTGATGTAAATGTTTTTTGCAGAATTCATAATGAAGATATAGTATTTGATGATATACCTTACAACACAACCATAGTAGAAAGTGATGAGAATTTTAAATTAATATTTAGGAAACCATTGAGAAGAATAATCTAAATGAACTACCAATAACAATATTATATATTCTAGCAAAAATAATACTGAAACCTACATCTGTAATATAATGATCACCTAAATATACTCTACTCAAAGCTACTAAATAACTGATTAGTGACAAGAATTGTTGTTCAGTGTATTGTAAATTGAAATTACTAATTAATATTAATTTTATAATTTCAGAAGTAAAAGTATGACCACTAGGAAAAGAATTGGAATCTATATATCTGTCATTTAGTTTCTTTATTTTTTTATTATTAACATGTGGTCTTTTTCTTTGATATTTTAATTTTAAACAACAAATAAAAATAATCCCGATAAAAATTATATACAAATCCTTATTTTTAATTGACCCACCTAAATATAATATTATTAAAATTATTGATACAAAATCATAATCAAATGCTCTTGTAAAATATTTTAAATACTTTAAACATTTATATTTTTGTAAAAATATAATTATATTTTCCTCTAGTAATTGTAACATTAAATTAAATTATAAAATAATATTTTGATTCATCAATCTGATCTAAATTATATTACCACGGAAAGTCTGCATATCTAGATTTTATGATTCGTTCTCCTCCTTCACAAATATAACAACACAGTTTATGTCTATCTAATCCGTCATAACAATCTAATTTATCTTTTGTGCATTTTTCTTGGAATAAACAATAATTAAATTTAGGATTATCGATATTCTTATTAACTCCTGCAAAAGGCCTCATATTACATTCTCTATAAACATTATTCCAGAAATCTTTTGTAAATATAATATAATTATACTTTCTTCCACTTTTAACTAACTGAATCATGAATTTAATTAATTTTAAGAATACTGGATTTCCAGGTGGAGTAGCTATTACACCTTGATATATTGTATCTCTAACTATTGATAAAACAGAATATGTATAGTTTTTATTAAATATTTCATTCAATGGTCTTATCAGTTCAGTCTTGATATCTAAATAAACACCACCAAATTTATATAACCAACAATATCTAAATAAGTCAGCTTTGTGAGCACCTTTTAATAAATTAAAAGTTTTTAATACATCAGCTCTATAGTTTTTCTTTAAAAATTCAATTATTTCTATATCGTCAAATATGATATGATTATAATCAGAAGCAAACTCTTTAATATTTTCATATACTTTTAATGGTATACTTTCTTTTTTGTGATATGTTTGAATTAAAATTTTAGGAATTTCCAACTCAAATTTTTCTATAGTAGGACCTTTACCTACTACAGAACATAAATTATTTTTTATTGTATCAAATTTAAAAATTAAAACAAGTAGTAGAATTAATACAATAATATAAGAATATACTGATCTCTCATTATATATCAACATATCAGTTTCAACATCATTAATGTTATTTACAAATATTCTTAAATTTAACATTAATGGATATATTATATTATAAATACCATTCACTATTCCTAAATTATATGTCTGATCTAAAGTTAAAATGTATTTCAAAGTTAATAATGAAAATATTAAAACAATAAAACCTTCCTTTGTTGATAGAGTATTGATTGGTTTTGAATAACTTTGTGATTCTTTTAATAATTTAGAATTTTTCAAATTATTTTTATCATAAAAATTTAAACTATCATATATCTCATCAACACTATCTTTAGATGATACAAAACTAGCCTTGTACTTAACCCAATCATTAACATCATGAGGTTGAAACTCTTCAATTTTTCTTCCTTTTTTACAACAGCCAATACAACACCAGAAAGGAATTTCAATATTAAATTTTTCCATTACACGTTTTCTACATTTATTTGACACTGTTCTCCTATGATTATCTCCTTCTAAAGCTACTAAAGAATCAGATGATGGTAATGGTATATTAATTTCAAGATGTCTTTTTATAGGAATATTATATATTGATATTAATTTATGACGACAATATCCAGTAAACCAGTGATCATCCACCAAAAAACAATCATCTTCTATCTTATCAAAAAAATCTAAAAGATCATTTACATTAATCATTTTCTTTCTCAATACATATCCCATATATCCCCATATGATTTCTTTACCTAAATTTAATTCGACAAAAGAGCATATTGTAGTCTGTTTCAATGCTAAAAATTTATCATATAAAGTTTTTAACCAAAAATCTTTTTTCTCAACATCATCATCTGTTATAAATATATAATCATTTGGAGAAACAGACGGATTTAACAATGTACCTATAAATTTAGAAGCAGGTCCATAATCTTTTTCCATGTAGAATATTTCTACAATTTTATATTCTTCTTTTTTTAAAAATTCTGGTTCTATTAATTTTTCATTAAATCTTTTATATTTTTTAGGTATATTTAAATATATTTTATCTGGTTTCAAAGATTGATTAATTAATGATTTTATAACCGGTTCAATATCATTAATTCTAGTCGGAATCGTTGAAAAAGAAACTATAATTTTATTATCCATTAAATATCAATAGAAATTAAATTTAATAAAGATATATTTAGTTTTTGCTTCACACTTTAATCCAGATTGATATTTAATCAATAATAAAATTAAGATGATCAAAAAACACAATTATACAAGAAATATAAAAAGTAATAAAATTGATATAAATTAATTTTTAGTTATAAATTAAAAAAAAATATATAACCTATTTATATGTTTAAAGAAAGTCTAATAGTTATTGTTTTTATGATTATTATATATCAAATTTATTTAAATTATTTCGATTTAAATAACATTACTACAAACGAAAATAAAAATAAAGTAGAAGAAAAATCAGAAGAAGATAATAATGATATTAGTAAAGCACATCAGTTACCAACCGGAATATTAACAAATAGTAAAAAAATACAAAAATCTAAAAAAAAATTTAAATCTGTAGAATTTCAAAAAGAATTTGTGCATCCATTATATGGAAAACCTTCTAAATTAACAGATAATGGATACTTATTTGATTCAAATATTCCTAAACCATGGACATATATTATTTTCAATAATAATTCTATTCCTAATCATCATTATGTAGTTTCTTTAGTACCTTTATTAAAGTCTAGTGATAGAACTAGTATACTTAACGTTATTGGACTTTGGGTTAATTTCTTAAAAACTAACCAAGTAGATTTAATGTTTAATGGACAAACCTTTGATTTGTTAATACCATCTCAAGATGAAGAATTTGCACTAACTATTTGTAATCTTATAATAAATAATATCAAAGGAAATTTAACAATTAATAATATAGTTGATAATAATTTAATACAAATATCTATGCAAAAGATTAAAAAATATACTGTTATTAAAAATAAAATTGTAGAACAAATTTTAGAAAACTTAAATGATGACTCACATTTAATAACACTTAGTGAAGGTTTTACTAATTCTGCTGAAAATAATGGAATTTTAGAATATAACGAAGATTTAGCTATGAGTGATAATAACGAAGACCATAAAATTCAAAGAGAAAATAACTTAGAAAAGTATGAATCTATTGTAAAACATAATACTAATAAAACTTCGTTTTATGAAAATAAAGAAAATACTACTCTAAACCAACCTATAAATGAACCTGTAGAATCTATTAATACTGATGGTATACTCGGATACACCAATAATTTTGTTTCTAATGAAGCATCAAAAGAAGGTTTGTCTGCATTTGAACAAACATCAGGAACTACTGCTTTTTCATTTATCTAATGTTATAATATACCAATCATAATATGAATCTAAATCATCACCAGATGGATTAGATTTTAATATAATTTTCCAACCATATTTATCTAAATAATTTTTAATCTCAGTAAAAGGTAAATATTCTTCAGTGACTTCTTCGTCGTGAATTTCAAATTTCATTCTTACTTTACCTTCATTGTACTTAACATATGATTCTTTACCATCAATAACTTTAATCCAGGATGATCTAATAATCTTTTCGTTAAGACAATTGAATAAAAACTTTGTATCAGGTTTTACCAACGTTTTCAAATTTTCCCAAAATTTATCACATACAAAATGTGATATTGAAAAATTACTAACAATATAATCAAAACAATTAGAAATTACTTTATTACTACTATTTAATGAATCCCATGAAACAACATTCTCAGAAATATCTTTCAAATCACTATGAACAAGTCTAACTTTACTTTCATTAAATCTTGAACTTTTATCATTCGATCTGAAAACATATTTATCAATCTTATTTAAACCTAACAATAATTGATTATAATCATTATCTATTCCCAAATAATTATTGTAATTAAATCTATTTATAAATCTTAGTAACTTCGAAGAACCACATCCAAGATCAAGCCAATTTTTATTTTTTTCAGGAAAAAGTTTTTTAATATAGTTATTCAAATTAAAGTTCTGTTTATCAGTTAATGCTTTCCAATACTCTGATTTTGTATTCATAAATTTATTATCATAAAAATTTGTTTTCGGATAATAAGAAATTGCTTCAGAATTTGATTCTTTATCTGATGCTATCAATGGAATGTTATTACCAATACTAAATGTAATAAAATTAACTATCGAATTTACAATCTTGTTAGAATTTGCATTCTTCTTATCAAACCTATTACTTTCAATACCAAAAACTAATGGTACATCAAGTATGGGAACAAGTCTATATATACAACTATCCATCAAAGTCATTCCTTTCTTCCTTAGATTTGAAATATTAAAATCTATCATACTATTCCAACAATAGTTATCCCTATCATAAAATCCATTTTTATCAGACCTATAGATAAGATCAATCGTTTGATATTCTAAAGGTTTTACCTTTAGCTCCCTCCTGTCTTCTAATAGTGATAAAATATATCCATCAAATTGTATCTTTCCAGTATAAAATGGTTTATAATCTAAACTACAAACCATATTTAATGAATTTATAAACTCTTTAGTAAATTTTATCTTCCAAGCTCCTTTTGGATACCATCTATAGCTAGTATATGGTAAACTTAAAAACTGTTCAAATCTTTTATTTTCTTCTAAAATATGATCCTTAAGCTCATCAAAACTATTTATAGGTTCTTTATTCAAATAGAACTTTTTGGTAAAATCATGACAACTTCTTAAATAATCATATCTATAAATATCACATTCAAATTCCAAATCAATATCAAAAACTAAATATAAATCTAAATCTTCAATAAATTCTACTTTTAATTTATTCATGAATAACTCTCCATAACTTGGTTCTATATCATTAGGAAAACAGTCAACCATATATCCATCTGCCTTTTCTCTTATAATTGCTTCTTTTCCATTAAATGTATACAACTCATTTAGCATTACATGTCTAGGAGGTACTGAATTAAAATGCCTATAATTATTAAAACACTTCTGAATTTCAATAGAGTCGCATGATTTATCTTTAGAATCAACAAAGTTGATTCTATTCATAAGATCTAATTTTCTTGTTAGTCCTAATAATCTAATAAATTTTCTACAATATATTTTTAAAAGTAATTTCAATTTATTCAGAGAAATAAATATACTAATTTTTTGTATAGCAAAATTGTCGTATTTGTTTTTTAAGTTATTAAATTTATTTTCATTAAACTTAATTTTGCCTTCTTTGTATAGATTGATTTCTTTCAATAGTTTATCTTTAACCATTAAATTGGTAGATTCAAAATAATTAATATATGGAAAAATATAAAATATAAGATTTCTAATACCATTATTATTTAAATCATTGTAAGAATTAAAATTTTTAGATAATAGATAATTGTTAAAAGAGTATGTTAGTACCTTCCTATCAATATGTTTAAATAATTCTAATATATCTGAATCATCAAGTATAGAAAGACTTGATGATAATTTATCTAAAATTTCTTCAACCAAATTGTAAATATAACTAACTTGAATATTATTCAATATCAATTTAGGATCTACACCCCAAAGTCTAAAAGTTCTTGAGAAAATACAAATTCCAAATTTTGACTTGTGTTCTAACTTATTAAATATATTCATCGTTTCATTTACTCGCTTAACTAAAGTATCATAGAATAAATCAGTTTCAGGATTAATACTAAAAATTAATTCACTAATTAAATAATAAGTATTATCAACAAAGTTTTTTTCTTTGCCGTAATATTTATTTAATTTTATTAAAACATCATAGCTTTTTATTGATCTTATCATTAACTCAAAATAAGGAGATAAATTTATATGATCATTTATAAATCTTAATCGTTTCAAACTAAATTTAATTGGAATATTGGAAGAGAAACAACCAGATATTATATAACTCATAGATGATTTTAAATGCAAGTCATCAGAATAGTAATCACTCATATTATTTAAAATATATTTTATGACTCTTATGTCTGAATTTCTACTTGCACCTGCTAGTACACTTTTAGAATCATCAAATATATACTTTTTAATATTATTATCTAACAATTTATCGATTTTTAAAAATGTAGGTAAATTTGCCAAAACTGATACATTGTAATAAAATTCTGCACATTCAATATCTTTCATATTTTTTAATACCTTCTCAATATCTAAATTATTAAAAATTAAATATTGTGACTTATCTATTTTTATTAACAGTGATAATAACCATAAATAATTACTTGTGTTATCTTCTATTAAACTTTTTATTTTTGGTAACATCATTAAATTGTTATAAAATGAAAACAAATTTCTAAATTTATATTCTTTTTTCGTACTATTTCCATCATAAGATACAAGTTCATTTTGATAAAAATTAATTAATATACCAATATCATCTTTAATTGAATCTATTTTATCAACTGACCAATTTTTATTTTTTAGTAATGATAAATCATTAGAAAAGTTATTGTTAATAATATTTGACAAAACATTAAAATTGAACTCTTTGCCATATTTAGCAACTATTTTATTTTTAATTAATTGTAAATCATTACCATATGATTTCCACATTAAATAAGGAGAATTAGTAAGAGTATAATTATTATTAAAAGAAGTATCAACTTCAAAATTATTGTTATTTGCTATCAAGTTAGTAGTAGCTATCATTTCATCTTCATTTATCATAAGAATATCCTAATACAAATATAAGAATCATTAATAACTTCAATTTTTTGTAAAAATATAGAAAATTTACAAAAAAATATACAATAAATATAAAATCTATAAGGCTATATAGACTTATGACAAATGATTCTGAATCAAAAAATGTTTCTAAAAATCAAATAATTGATGAAAATAAACTTGATAAAATTCTAAAATCAAATTCATTAAATACAGTAATAGAAAAGAACAAAAAAAAGAAGATGGAAGAACTTTGTATCAGAAAAAAGTTTAAATTACAACCCTCGCAAAAATTTTTAGGAGAATTTTTTAAAAAATCTAATTTAAAAGGATTACTTATTTATCATAAAATTGGAGCAGGGAAAACATGTACTGCTATTACAATTGCTGAAAAAATGAAAAGAAATCTTGGTATTATTATAGTTCTTCCTGCTGCACTTATAAATAGTTTCAGGGGAGAACTAAGATCAGAATGTCCAGGCGATGAGTATATCAGTCAAGATAATCGTAAAAGGTTAAATAAACTTAATCCTACAGATGAAGATTATTTAAAAATAATTAAAAAATCTAATAATAAAATAGATAAAGTATATAAAATTTATAGTTATCATAAATTTAGTATGCTTGTAAATGAAAATAAAATAAAATTTAAAAATAATTTAGTAATAATAGATGAAATACAAAATATGATATCTGAAAGTGGTACATTTTATAAAAATATTAAAAATACAATAATGAAATCAGATGAAAATACACGAATTTTATTATTATCAGCTACACCAATATTTGATAAACCACAAGAAATTGCATTATTATTAAATTTATTAAAACCGGATAATCCATTACCAACTGGAAATTTATTTAATAGTAATTTTCTAAAAGCAATAACAAATAAAGATGGAGTTAGATATAATGTTAAAAATATAGAATTATTTAAAGATTATATTCATGGAATGGTATCTTATTATAGAGGTGCTCCTCCTCAAACTTTTCCACAAGAAAATTTTAAAGTTATCAGATGTCAAATGAGTGAATTTCAATATAAAAGTTATTTATCAGCAACTTATAGTGAAAATAATATGGTAAGAGGAGCTTTCAGAAATGTTGATATTTTAAATTTACCTACTAATTTTTTTATTGGACCTAGAATGTTATCAAATATCGCATTCCCTAATAAAAGTATTGGAGAAAATGGATATAGATCTTTAACAAAAGAAGCTATGATGATTCAAAATATTAGAGAATATTCTACTAAATTCTATCAAATATACAAAAGAATTAAACAATCAAAGGGACCAGTTTTTATTTATTCTAATTTTAAAGAACTTGGAGGAATAAGGACATTAATAAAATTTTTACAACGTCATGGTTATAAAGATTACAAAATTCATGGAGAATCTGAAATGTCTTTTGCATTATGGACTGGTGACGAACCATTAAATTATAAAGATGAAATCAAAACTATTTTTAATAAAAAAGAAAATTTTAATGGATCAAAAATTAAAATATTTTTAGGAACTCCTTCAATTAAAGAAGGTGTTTCTTTGCTAAGAGTTGAACAAGTTCATATTCTAGAACCATATTGGAACATTTCAAGGCTAAAACAAATTATGGGTAGAGCAGTACGGTATTGTTCACATAAAGATTTACCAAATAAAAGAAGGTTTGTTGATATATACTTATATCTTGCAACTTATCCACATGTAACTACTGTTGATCAGTATATTTGGTCACTAGCTAAAAAAAAATATAAGATAATTAGTAAATTTGAAAATTCACTAAAAGAAAAAGCTATCGACTGTGAAATTTTTTATGAAGCTAATGTTTATGATAATGAAGAAGAATTAAAATGTAACTCTGGATTATTTCCTACAGAAGATGATTAAAGTTTATTCTAACCTTTCTTTTTATTTTTTTCACTTGATGAAAATAACAAAATATATCTATTTTTAATAAAGTCCTTACAATTAACTAATCTTTCACGTGATACTTTAATTGTATTGTTAAACATCTCTTCAGACTTATCTAAAATCATACTAAATGATATATCGTACTTGTATATAAATACAGACATACTTAATATAATTATTAAATATATACATCTTACATACTCGGGTACATCAGTATACAATGATATCGAAAAATCAATTATAATCTTTAAAAATGACCAACACAAATAAATACAATATCCAATATTACAACAAAATGATATTGTATCATTATATAATAAAGTGGGTCCTTTGTACAAATAAATTGATAATATTACATTAGAAATAAACAACAATAGTAAAGTTCCAATAATTATACATTCATACTTATATTTAATAAATTCTAACTTGTCAATAGTATCTTCATGTTCACTTGATTCAATTGCAACATCATTATAATTTTCTTGTGTTCTAGCATGAGATTCTTTTTCTTTTTCCAATTCTTTTTCTATTTTTTTTCTAAATTGTTCTTTTAATTTATATCCATAGTACAAATTCATCATATCGTCTAGAATTTTTTTCTCATCATAATCTTTTGGTGATGTAACGAATGTTTTAATTATTTTATACTTTTCTATGAATGTTTTATTAGATTCATAGAAATCTCGCATTGAGTTAGTATAATCCTGACTCTTTAGTCCTTCAGGTAAATTAATACCTATATCTTGAATATATTTATTAATTTTTTCATCTTTATCTAATCTTCTATCATCAATTTGTTTTTGAATAGCTAAAGATTCTCCGAATTTCATTAGTTGTTTTTGACCTTCAATTGAAGATTTCAGAAATTTTTTAGTCAAGTCTGTTTCTGTTTTATTTTCTGACATAATATTACTTGATTATGTATTCTAGTTAATATTTATTCATTTTTTTTTTACCTTTAATACTTATCGTATTAGGATTAATATCATTCAAAAATCTATTCAAAAATTCCTTAAAATCACTAATATTAATGCTTAGTACTTTTTCTGCTAATAAATCACTTCTTTCAAATAAATATGTATTATTTGATATTTCTCCAACAAATCTTGAGAATGTATCTGAAGTAGAATTATCAGGTTCCTTTAGATCGTCGTGAACAGATTTTTTTAATTCTTCAAATCCATCTTCAGTAAAATTTTCTACGAATTCATTGTTAAATTTATCAATAGCAGTTTTAATATTCTCTACTGATCTTTCAGACTGTATCTTTTCAACAAAATAATAATCAGTATCAGATTTTGTTACAAATGATTTTACTAAATAACCAAATTGTTGCTTTGTTCTTAAAGAATCATAAAATTTTTGTTGAATAGCTGATTGAAATAATATTAACATTGAAACTGAATTTGTTGAAAATTTAGAAATATAATAATAATAAGAAAAACAATTATTAATCTCATCTTCATTTGGATGTAAAATATCAATATCTTTTGAAAATAAATTCGACTTGTTTAATACACATTTCTTGCAATTATTAAAATAATAATTTGAAAAATGTAAATTCTTTTTTAAGATATCTAAATCAACATTGCCATAAATTAAAAACTTGTAATGAGACTCATTAAATATCATATTTTTAATTTTATTAAAATTTACTATGAATCTTGATTGTAATTTTATTTTATTTTTATCATTACCTAAAAAATTTAAAACAGATTCATAATTATATCTATTTTCTGTTGTATTTAAACTAAATAAATAATCACTGAATTGCCAAGGATTTTCTTTTGATACTTTTAAATACTCATCTTCCATATTCTTAAATAAAGTTGTTAATATAGATCCATCAGTTTTATCATAAATAATATTCTTAAAATATTTCATAATTGATATAAAAAAAGTTTCAAATTTTTCATTCCATCCTGATATAAATAATTCAACTTTAGAATGATTCAACTTAAAGTTTATGGAAGATACATACCCTAGTTCATTTTCTAAATTAAATGCTAATGAAATTTTATAATTTAAATATTGAATAAATATTTTTGTAAATATAAACATTTCCAAATCTTTAATCAAGTCAGTATTTGTAAATATACTATTTGTATAAATAATAGCTTCGTTAAATTCATAAGAATTTCCAAACCAAACTTCATTTTCAAAAGCTCCGCTTTTTACTAAGGAAACTTCATTTCCTGATCCTGATGTAGAACAATTTTTCTGATCTGTATTTTTTATTTTTTTTGATATTAATTCTACCTTCCTTGGAAAATCTTTTGAAGATACTAAATTTATATCTTTATTTACAACCGGATTTATCTCTAAATATGGATTACTAGTTTCTACTTTAAAATCAAATTTTTTTGATAAATTTAATGAAAGCTTGTCTGTATTCTTTATATCTTTCCATTTAATGTTATAATATGGTTCTGTTTTAAAATCAGATAATGAATCTACTCCTCCTATATTTATTGACTTATCATTACATAAAATCATTTTTACATTCGAAAAATCTGAAATTATATTTAATAATTCTTTAACTTTATTTAAATTAAATTTTATTGGATAACTAGTAGCTATATTTACTTTATCAATTGGATAATTATGTAAATTATTTGCTAATTTTAATGCTAAATCTAATGAATCTGCTCTTGTACCTATGTTAAATAATAGTTTGTCTCTCCTTGTTTGATAATCACATATTTTATCTAAATCTTCTTCTTTTAGTTTTTCCATAAAATATCTAAAGTAAGAATTAACTTCTTTCCAATGTTTAATATCAGTCAAATCAAAGAACACAATAAACTTTCCTTCATCATCTACTCTAACAGAAATTCCTTTTATAAAACCATTTTTAATTAAATAATTATTTAGTGACTTTTCATTACCACTATCAATTATATCACTTAAAAAATATGGAGCTAAATTATCCTTATAGTAATCATTAATTTCTGGAATTTCCCATAAATAGATTAAATAACTAGTTTTGTTAACAGTTTTTAAAAAGAACATCTCTAATCCTGGTTTATAAAAAGGTTTCAAGTTTATTATTTTTCCATTTTTAATACTAGGTAAACTAGCTTTTTCTATTTTTCCAAAATATTTATCAATCATTTTAGTAACTTTATCTATAGGAAGTGAAGATATAGTTGAAATTTTTATATTTGAAGAAATATAATACTTCTTGTAAAACTTTATCATTTCATTTCTTATATTTGGCTTTTTTAAACTTTCTAGATTACCAGTAGAAAATTTATTAATCATACTTCCTTCTTTAGATATAATATTGCTTAAGTGTGATATTCTCCAAATATCTTGTTGAATATTTTTATTATGTTCTGATTCTATTGCATTAATTTCTCTATCTACCGATTTCTCATCAAATAGTGGATCAATGAAAAACCTTGAGAATATATCCATACTTTTTTCAAAACTATTATTTAAAACCGAAAAATAATAAACAGTTTGGTATGTATCGGTATATGCATTACTATAACCTCCATTCTTACTTACAAATTCATCAAAATATGATTCATCTGGATATTTTTTACTTCCTAAAAATAACATATGTTCTAAAAAATGTGCAAGACCTTGGAATTCTAAATTCTCTGCTATACTTCCTACATTTACTGATACTATTAAAAAACTCTTATCTGTTGATTTGTCTTCAATACTAGCATATTTAATATCGTTCTCTAAATTACCTCCAATAAATTTTCTTGTCTCATTATTTGCCACGTCAATAGAATACAACATATTTGTTTTAGTCATTAATAAATAAAAGAAAATTTATTTCTATAATCGAATAAAATTGTTTTTATTAGACATATAAAAATTTTAAAAATTAATTAATATATTTTCATCATACTCAATTTTCTTAGTTTTATGAATATTTACTAATATTTGATTCCATGATTCTAAAATTAATTTTGGATCAATATATTTTAATTTATCTTTTATAAACATATTCGATTTAATAAAATTAAAATTATAACATTCATAATTCCATATATTTGATAATATACTATCAAAATTTTTTATAATTTCATTCAAAATATCTTTGTTTGACATTAAATTAATGTAATTAGATTCTAATAAATAAGGCGTAATTATTAAATGATGTAATATAGGATTAAAATACTTATCTTTATTAATAATATTATTATCAATTTGTTTGTTAAATCTAATACTTAAATTATTATTTTTATTTGTATCGATGAAATCAATTATATTTTTTAATGATGGAACATTATCATACTTATATACGCTTAAATTAGTTGATGAATAATTACTCATATCATTGAAAAAGTTTTTTACTATGTAAAATAACATCATTAGATAATTTTCTATTTGTTCATCTTCACAACTTTCTATTTTTAAATTAAAATCTATTAAAATTTTTTTGTTTTTATTTGTATTTTTAATGTATGATTTTTCATCTTTATTACCTAATTTTATATTTATCATATTATTTGATAATTGGTCATTTTTTAATAATTTGAAATTTGAAAATGTACCCCTATCCAAATTAGATTTATTTGATATATAATTATACAAGTTTTGATACATGTTATTATCAATATCTAAACTATCATAACTATTCAACAATCCTAAATTATCTAAATCTGAATAATCCAAATAATCCTCTAATAAGCTTTCTAATTGCGTCATTATACTAGACATATTAGTATTGTATTGTGAATTATTACATTTTAATGGATCTCTTATATTATTTTCTATAGTTTCTAATAAAATATTACAAGTCTCTTCACTTGCATTATCATCAACCACTTGACCAGATACATCAACAATTTTCTCATTATCAATATCTTGTGAATTTAATTCTTTTTCTATTTTATTTTTATATTCATTATATTTTATAAATCTAATATCATTTGAATCTAACTCATTATTTTTCTTTTCTATTTCAAGATAACCCTTAAAAACTAAATATTCTTCCATAAAATTTTTTACATCAATTAAACTAAAATTTAACTTGTCGGTAAATATACTAACAATATTATAAGGAATTTTAAAAAATCTTAGCAAAATAATTTTTGTAAAAATTGTATTCTTATTTATCTCTTTCAATAATAAACTTAAATTATTAAAATTAAGAGTTTTTAGTCTGTTACAATCAGTTGATTTTTCATTATTCATTTCTATAAGAGATTTTCCATATTTTCCCAAAGAATTGTAATGTATCTTCATTAAAGTATTTAAATTAAATTCTGGTCCAATTTCAAAACTACTCGGTAACAAATCATTACCAAAAAAATTTAAAATTATCATAAAATCTAAACAAAATTCATTTTCTTTACTACAATTATTACATTCTTTATAATTTGTATTTAAATTATTAATTATTTTATTTGCATTATAATGTTGACAATGATCAAAAGAATTTATATAAAACTTGCATAAATTTAATTTTATTTCCTTGCCCATACTGTTGTAATTTAATTGTTGTGTAATTATTTGATAAACTAAATCTGAATCACAACTTAAAATTGTAATAATATCATCTAAATTATTTATTGATATATATTTAAAAATCTTGTAATCTGCTTCTCCATACTCTTCACTATCAACATTTATTTTTATCTTATTTTCTTTGTCAAGATTTAAATTATCAATTATATGATTTTTTAATTTTTTTATAAATATAGAGTTTGAATCTATAATTTTATTACAACTAAATTTATTTGATATCCAACTGAAATAATCATACTCAAAATCTTCTTCTTCGTCATATATAATTTTACTTTTTAAATCTGTGAAATATTTTTTATAATATTCTTTCCTATTTTGAGATTCCATATAATTTTTAAGTCTTCTTTTTCTTTGCTCTAAAATTTTAGAATAACTTGGAATTGAATCAAAAAATAAAACTATATTATTAACAATCTCAACCGCAAAAATATTTTCTAGTATTTTTTCTAATTTTTCATTTATATTTTTTAACATTATATTATCTATAATTTCATTATCATTTTTACATATACTTTCAATAAAGTTTTTACATATTTCATTTTGATCTAACCCATCTAATTGTATATCGATATTTTTCCAATGATTAGATATTAATTTTGCTTCTATTAAATTTATAATTTTAGAATAATTTGAACATGATATCCCACATATATATTTTAATATTGTATTTATATCATCTTCAACTTCTAAATAACAGTTGTATAATATAAATGATATATCTATCAACACATTTTTTGATAGTAATTTATTATGATTGATATTTAAATCAATATCATCAAATGCATCATTTGGTAAATTTCTAATTAAAAATGAAATCAACCCGTCAAAACCCATAATACTAAAAAAGGTACTAATCATTTAAATAGATTTTTCAAAAACTTTTGTTTTTGAAAAATATATAAATAAGTAGGCGTTTTAAATCTGATTCAGAATCAGGAAACGAAGTTTCCTTAGTACTATGTGTCACATTAGATAACTAAGTTTTCTTCGTGATCTTCGTGTTTTTTGCGTAGCAAGATGATTCATACTTTTGTTTTGCGTAGCAATTTAATGTTATTAGTGTTTTTTGCTTTGCAAATTACAATATCTTGCAAAGCAAGATGTAAAAAGCTTCGCTTTTGATCAATCTTTTTACATAGTAAATGTGTGTTTTTTGCTTTGCAAATTACAATATCTTGCCATTTTGCAAAATAGCAAGAAGTATAAAGCTCTGCTTTTGATTTTCAATATGTTGTTGTACAACATCAGTAAAGGTGTAAAATAAATTTAATGATTATTTCGTAAATAATCTATAATTTCCCATAAAACCTTACAGTCGACCTCATTATATTTAATAATTTCATTCATATTAATGTTTTTTTCTGTTACAATATCTTCTTCTTCGTAAATTTTACTAGCTAAAGCCATTGCAGCAAGACCAGAATTACAATCACTTGAAAAATCCCATGAAGATTTAATTAATCCCATGTTATATAAAGCTGTTGATATTGACTTTAATTTAAATCTTAATGAACCTTTTACTACTATTGGTTCTTCGCGAAATAATTTACTTAAATCCATAAATTTAATTACTGGCAAATTCATACTTGATCTTATCTTTTCGTAACATATTTTCTCATGAGGATACCAATGTACAAAATGATAATCATTTCTTCCTTCTTTTTTCTCTTTAATAAATGATTCATTAACGAATTTAAAAAATTCTAAAAACATGTTTTTTTCTTCTTCGTATGTTTTATTCTTTGAGACAAATGCTTTATATATCCATTTATTATTAGAATCAATATATCCTACTCCTAATTGAAAAACAATTACATTATCATTCGAAAAATTTGATACTTCAAAAAAGTTTGAATTCATTGTTTCAAAATCCATATAAAATTCCATACTATCGTTATTAGATGTTCTCCAATTAAAATTATCAACTACATCTGTTTTAACTACTTCTGGTAATACATTTACATTACTATTTTCGAATGATCTATTGATATCTAATATTTTATCTATTGTCATTGGAATTTTTGATTTACTATTTTGATTAAAACCCATATTTAATGTATTACATCTTTCATCTCTCCAACTATATATATTTTTTTCATGAGCTGCCTTTCTTTCTTTAATCCCGCAATAATATACAGATGATATCTCTCCAACATTGTCTGCTACTTTTTGCTTGATTGATTTCCATTTTCCATCTTTCTCATTATTCATTCTTGGAAATAACTCTTTTACACTTGGTACTGGATCTAATACCCAATATTTACCATCTTCTCTTACTCTTCTAATCCAATTAACTGCATCTTTTGTTTTTTCTACATAATCTATATCTCTGTTCTCATAATCAATTACCCCTAGTTTATTAAAATAGTCAATATGTTTAATTCCTTTAATCGTATAACTTTTACCCAATACAAGTGCAAACTTTGGATCAAACCCTTGTATTTTTGATAATGCATTATTATATACACATAATTGACTTTTGTATGGTTTTAGTGTCTCGGTATTTCTTAATGTTCTTTCATCTGCATTAAAATCTAAATGAGAATGCTTAATATCAATAACAACATAAAAATTATTAAGTTTGTTTTTTGAATCTCTATAATTAATCTTTGTATTTTCTGTAATGTATGAATCACCAAATAGTTTTGTTAATACATCTGATCTAATTACTAAATCCGGACAACCGAATGTTTCATCATCATCATTATATAGAACTGCTTGATATATAATTTCTTTTCCTTCTTTCATTAATCTTTTTGTTAATTCAAAACTAGATTTTACATCAAATGTATTTTCTATAGTTTCTATTACGATTGGAGGATTGTAATTATTCACCTTTTCAGATAACTCTTCCATAACCTTTTTTTCATATTTAATTCCTTCTTCTTTTATCATATCAATTAAATTGTCATTACCGTGATTACTTCTTTTAATATTCCTGCTATTATTCTTACTACGTGTATTATAACCAGTGTCAAAACCAACAATTTCATTAAAAGTTAAACTATGTTTTTTCGGATTTTTACTATAGTAATCTAAAAAATCTAATATTCCATCATCAAGTATATAATTTCTAGTTTTTGTTGCTGAAACTAATTTATCAAAAGAAAATTTTTCATCATCGTTTGTTGCAACAAAGTTTTCTGAATTACTTCTTTGTCTTTTTACTACTTGATTTTCATTATCAACATTATCTCCATTAGAATCTTCATTTCGTGGTCTTTTTCTCTTTTCATTTAATTTAAAACTTACACTGCTGTCAAATTCAATTTTTTTAATTGTATATTGTTCATTCCTCTTATTTTTTTTAATTTTTATAGAACACAAAGAACTTTTGATATTATTATTTTTTACCAAATAAATTGATAAATTACTTTTATTTTTTGTTTTTTCATTTTGGTGTAATATTTTTGGTGGTATTTTATTAAACTCCTGTAGAATTGTTATATTGTACTTATTAACTAATTTATTGAAATCAATATTATCTGGTTTATTTCTTAATTCAACTTGAGAATCAGAATCCCCATTCAAAATAGGAATAATTAATTTAACAACTTTATTGTAAATACCTTTCATTAGATTATTATCTTATAACAATAGATCCTTAATTCAATTTTATTGTATTTTATTTAAAATAATGTTGAAAAGAAATATCAATTATTTTAAACGAATGAATAATAAATAAAAAGTAATATTAAAAATATTAGATTATTATATACATGGAAAACTTTGCAAACGTAAAAGATTTAGGAACAAGTGTTCTTGGAGATATAGATATGAAAACAAACAGTATTTACACCACAGTATTAACTTACTGTTCAAGAGAAAGGTTAATTTACATAGTAACAGGAATTATTCTATTAGTATGTATCTACTTTTATCTAAGAAATAAATGGGCTAAAAAAGAAGAGCAAGAAGAACAAGAAAATATATATCTAAAAGAAGGTGAATCACAAGTAGATGAAGATATACAAATGAGTCCAAATATGAACCATGAAATGAGTCCAGAAATGAGTCCACAAATGAGTCCTCAAATGAGTCCTCAAATGAGTCCTCAAGAAAGCACAGGTGAAAATTATGATAATCAATACCAAACTCCAAAAGGATTTGTTACAATTCCAGTTGACGATTATCAACAAATGCAAGAAAACTTTGTAAATAACTCAACTTTTCAAGAGAATGATGGTATGCAAAATAATTTATCAAATGAAGAAGATTATGAAGCAACAAAAGATCTTGGTGATTTTAATAATATGGGTAGATTAGAATCTACTGATGAAGAAGAAAGAACAAAAGCTCAGGATTTAACTAATACTGAAATTCAAAGTATTCAAAATCAATTAAATTCTTTCAAATCCTAAGGAAACAAATATACGATTTATGTTTTTGCTACGCAAATTCCCACGTTATCTAATCCTCATCCTAATTATATTTATTCGCAATTCAAAAAGAATTTAGAATATATACTAACCTATTTAAATCAGATCTACTATAAGGTAATAATATTCTTAACGAACTTTCAATACCAAATGCAGATCCTTTCATAACAAAAATATTATTTAATGTCAAATGTTGTTCCAAATCATTTACAATATTAATATCATTATTAAATGGAAAAACATACATCTGAATTTCATTTTCTTTAGGCTTTCCCATTTTCCATCCATTTTCCTCAAAGAATTTTACTAAAATATCCCTAGATGTATTTAAAAAAGATAAATCTGGAGTAAAATTATCTTCTAATAAATCATAAGCTAATTCTTGACTGGCTTTACTAGCACAACTAGTTATTGTTGATTGCAATTTTGATAAATCATTTATTATATCTTTATTAGTAAAAATATATCCTACTCTCCATCCAGGAATAGCATAATATTTAGAAAAACTTGAAACTACAATCAGATATTTACTTAAATCAGTATAACTTGAATTATTAATTTTTTCATATAAACTTTTAATAGTTCCATTAATCATCAAATAGACCTCGTCAATAATTAAATAAATTTTTTTCTTTATTACTAACTTTAATAAATCTTCTATAAAATTATCAGTATATGTTATTCCTGTTGGATTATTCGGATTACATAAAATAAAACCTTTAATGTTATTTTCATTAGAATTACCTTTATTTAATTTCCATAATTCATCAATTGATGGTTCCCAGTTGTTTTCAACATTAGTTTCGATTAATATACTTTCACAATCTAACGATGCTACCATATCTGGATAAGATACCCAATACGGTTTTGGTATAATCCATTTACAACCTGGTGAAGATAAATACTTTAATACTAAATATATTCCAAACTTTCCACCTGGTGTTATCATTACATTATCCCTTTCTAATTCTGATATTAGATTCTTATTTTTATATGTTTCTATCAGCTTATCAATCAGTTTTAATTCACCTTTTGATGTAGAATAACCGCTACTATAATTAACGATTTTTTTACTATAAATATTTAAATCTGGATTCCATGTAGACTCTCCAATTGCTAAATTTAAAATATCAGTACCATCTATTTTCAGTTGATTAATTAATGAATGTATTTTTCCAGTACTTGATTCTCCTAATTCCTTTTTTTCTAGTTTTTCAATTAAATTGTATAAATTAAATTTTATTCTTCTTATTGTTTCAATTGATTCAGTATTGTATTTATATAAACCATCAAATAAATCCCAACTATCATTTAGTGTATAATCTTTTACTTTTAGTAAATTAGAATATAAATCTGTATCTATTATTGAACATTCACAATTTAAAGACTCTAATAACCTGCCAATAAAATGACTCAAAAATTGAGAATTAGCAGATAAAAAATCATGACTTTTTGAATCCAAATTTACCATTTCACAACCCTGATTCTCCCAAAATTTTATAAAGTATTTCAAATTAATATTTAATTTATCATCAAAATTTGATAAATCTTGATAATCATACCAATATACAAACTTTTTACCAACCCATGATTTTTTTGCAGAATCTGGACCAAACATTGGATGAGTTAATAATACTAAATTATCTCTATTTATGTTTCTGCTCTTAAATATATCATTAGGATAATCTTTTACTGATAATACATCAACAACTAACTTGTTATTGAAACCATCTGCATTATTTTCAATAACATTATCTAATACATCCTCGAAACTATTTATTGATGTTGAAAAAATAATTATATCAAGTTTTGAAAAACACTCTTTGTAAAAAGTATCATTATCATAGAATTTAACACCAATTTTTTCTGCTATTTCACTATAATCAGATCTTGATGTGGAACATACATTAAATCCATATTTAACCATTCTCTCAGCTATAAATTGACCAAATCTACCAAAACCAATTATACCCACATTTATATTATTATCAGATTTTACTTTTCCAGTTAATTTACAACAATTCGAACTATCACATTCACAATAGTAAATGTGATCAGGGATCACAGGGATCACAGTAGACTTCTCTTCTCCAATAAAATCAACTAATGAATATTTTCCAAAATAATAAAATGGATCTATTGAATCAATTAATCCTATATCTGTATTATTATTACCTAAATTATATACTCCTTCGATATAAAATATATATGAAAATGGATTATTATCAAGTCTATCATTACCTAAATAAGGTCTACTTTCAATCTTCGTTAGATTGATATTATCTTCATTAAATTTATTTAAATATCTTTGCAAAGATCCTATTTGATCCTTTAAATTTGCATAACCACTAAATTTGTCTTTTATATTTACTAATTTTTTACCATCTAACTCCTTTTTTAGTAAATAATTTAAATTTATTTGTTTATCTTTTAAAGATATTAAATAAAATCTTGTAATATTATCACCTTGATCATTAAAATTAGGTAATAGTTCGATCACATCTTGATTTCCAAGTCCATGTGGAGCTATACAACCAATAGTCTCATCATTTAATTCTATAATTCTTTTAATTGAGGCAGCAGTGTCCCAATATTCTTCTGATTCAAAATTGTGTTTTTTTAAATTTTCTTTACAGTCCTGAAGTGCTTGAGGATGAGAAATTACTTTTTTTATTTTTGATACATCGTCACATAAACCATATAAGCTATGTTTGATATTATGATGAAATTCACAATGAATTTTAATGTTGTATCTATAAAACAAATCAAAATTTAAAAATATACAACCACCAATTGAATTTTCTATTGGTATTACAGCCACATCAATTAACCCAAATAATAATCCTTTAAATAATAAATTAAATGATTCATACATTTCACCTCGGTGAATAATATTAGTAAAAGGCTCTGCTTTTGATTCAAATCCTTTTAATTTATCATTAGATATTTTATTCATGTCTAAATATTTAGTGCATACTTGATGACTGTAACTGTTTTCGATCCCTTGATATCCAATGTGCATAGTGTATATTAATGTGACATGATTAATCTTTTAAATAACCTCATCAAATAATATAATATCAAATCAGTAAGAATTTTTATCTAAGCTACTATATTATGTCAGCATTTAATAAAAATCATTATAATTCTGGTGATGGTATGTTAACTTCTGTTTGGGGACCTCCTATGTGGCATACCTTACACACAATAAGTTTTAACTATCCAGTAAATCCAACAGCAGAACAAAAAGAAGACTATTTTAATTATTTTAAATCACTGAAAAATATATTACCTTGTAAATATTGTAGAGATAATTACATTGAAAATATGAAAAAATTAAAATTTTCTAAAAAAACTATGAAAAATAGAGAAACATTCTCAAAATATGTGTATCAATTACATGAAAGTGTTAATAAAAACTTGGGAAAGAATTCAAATTTAACATATCCTCAAATTAGAGATAGATATGAACATTTTAGATCAAGATGTCTTAACGAAAATACTGATAAAAAAAATAAAGTAATTGAAAATGGTTGTACAGATCCTTTATATGGAGTAAAATCTAAATGTGTAATGAATATAGTTCCAAAAAGTTCCAAAAAGGAAACACTAAAAATAGATTCAAAATGTAAAATTAATAAAAAGAATAAGTGAACACTATTAAATTAAAAATAAAAAACATTTTTTTTTGTAGATAAAAAATTTTTATCTACGAAAATATATATAATGAACAAACAATTTTTAAAAGACAATTATAAATACTTTAAATTAGATAATTCAGAATCAGGAAAAATCGGAGCTTTTGAAAATACTAATAATAAAAAAAGAAAGTATACAGAAACTTTCGCTGATCTTTCTCAAAGAAATTATAATTGGGATTTTAGAGAAGATTCAAATGTAGAGGTACTTGATTCTATTAAAGATGTAAAAGCAATATATAAAAGTGGTGTTGTTTCTTCAATTAGAGATGGTGTAATATTCGATAATCCAAGTAATAAAATAAAATTAGGTAGTATTGATATTGATAATTCAAATGGATTCTCATGTGAATTTTATATAAATATTAAATATGTAAATGATAAAAGAAATAATTTATGGCAACAAATTTTAAGGTTGTCGACTGGTTTTAAATGGAAAGGAAACAATGCATTTAGTATATCGATTTGGAAAAATAAAGATAATAATATTCCTTGGAAAAATGATTCACATACTCTAGAAATTAGAAATGATTTCTCAAAAACAGATCACAGTAGAGCATATTATCCAGCCAAATTTTTAAATAATGGATGGACTCATGTCGTATTAACTGTAGATACTAAAAATAAGTTAAAAGTTTATATAAATAATGAATTAGTAGGTGGTGTGTTAATTAATGATACAAAAAATATTTCCAATTCATTAAATATTGGTTCTATAAAAGTTATCAAAAGAACATATAATAATATAGGAGGTGTTGATGATACAGATAGAAATTATGGTCCTAATATGATGTTAAAATATTTGAGATTATACAATAACCAAGTTTTTTCAAAATCAGATGTTAGTAATTTATACAAAAATAAAGAAAGTTTAATTACTTATAGTGAAAAATTAAGAATAAAAGAAAATAATGATTCAAAAAATAACAAAATATTATCAAAACGATTAGATAATTTAGCCCAAAAAAAAAAAATTATTAAAGAACGTACTGAAAAAAATAATACACGAAAGGAAAGAAAAAAAGTTATTAATATTAACATTAATAAAGATATTAGTAATTCTAAATTATTATTTAATAAATTAATAAATTATAATAAACCAGTAAAATCTGATAATATATTTAATCTTGCTCATTCATTTGAGTTTAGAATGAGAGATAATGTAGATTCAGTATATGATCAACTAAATCCTAATTCAATTGTTAAATTAGAAAATGTTGTTTTTGATAAATATAATGGAGCTATATTTAACGGTGTTAATACTTATGGTGTAACTGCAGAAGAAATACCTTCTCATAAAGAAATATCAATTGAATTGTACGTTAAAGTATTTAGACCAAGTAAAGAACCATCTGAAAGTACAATATTTTATATGGTGTCAAAAGAAAAACGTGAATTTAATCATGTATTATCACACTCGTATAGAAATTATGTAGAAACACCACAAGGATATAAAGGAAAAACAAAAGATTCACAAGTTTCTATGCATATAAATAATCGTGGAACAATATCAGGAGACTTTAATCCTTCATCACCTATGTCCAATGGATTAAATATTGATTCATATACACATATAGTTATAACTAATTCTAGTGATGGAATATTAAAATATTATAAAGATGGTAGCCTAATTTATACCAAGAACAATAAACACAAATATTCTGAAGTAAATAGTAAAATTTTCTTTGGTATACAATCTTTGAAAGATTATGATCCAAATTTTAAAGATATTAAGTATATTAAAATGTATCTGAAATATTTTAGAATATATCATAAAGTACTTTCTATTAATCAAGTTAAAGATCTAAATAATAATAAAAATAATCTATATCAAATAGAAAAAATACTAAATATTCCAAAACCTTCATTAACTAAACTTTCTGCATCAAAAAAAGAAATTGGACAATATCCTGAAAAAGATCAATTTAATGAATATCTAAGAAAACAAACTATTCCTTTTTATCTATTATATACAAATCCTGCATCAACTGATGATAGAGTAAAGGTTATAGTCTATAAAAGATTAACTAGTATTAAAAATGTAGATATGTTTACATTATTACATGAAAATTGGTTTGACCATAATAAAGGTGTCAGAAATACATTTAATGTTGATTTTGAGTTATATTCAGATTTAGAATCAGCAATAAATAATAGCTATAGATGGAAATACTGTAATTTTAATAATGCTGGTGTTGGATTTCCAAGAGACTGTGGACCAACTGGGTTCATTGATGGACAATGGATATCTATTACTAAAAATAAAGGTTATGGATGGTCAGACTGGTCTTTTAATTTATACAAAATTTCAGAAAGACAAATATTCACTCAAAAATTATTAAGATATAATAATAAATTAATTAATAATTCAAATAAAGAAAGAGACTTGCAATATTTTAACCAAAAAGGACTTGAAGAACCAGTATTATTAAGTGATTATTTAAAAGAAGGAGATTATCAAGAAAAAGAAGAATTTAATGAGTATTTAAAAAATATTCCACTACCATTTTATATAATATGGGAAAATCCAGTTGCTGCCAATAAAAAATATAAAAAAATTATTTATAAAAGATTAACATCATTAAAAATTGATGAGGATAAATTTGTTGACATGTATGATTTATTACATATGAATTGGTTTGATGAAAAGAAAGGAATAAAAAATACTTTTAACAAAGATTTTGAATTATATAGTGATATTGATAATGCTGTTAATGAAAAAAGAGTAAAAAAAATTAAAATTGTAAATAATGGACATCTTGAAATAAATGAAATACAATTATGGGTAAACGGTGTTAACGTTGTTCAAAATGTAGGAACATATGCAATAGCAAGTAAACCACATTCTCCAGAATGTATTTCTAAAAATGCATATAATAATGTAATTAACCATGGTAATGATGATACTTGGTGGAAAAAAGTTTATTTTTCTCAAAACATGAAAGATTCATTTTATACTCTTGTATTAGATAGATCATATCCATTTGAAGATATTGAAGCAGTAATTGTATACAACGTTACAAAACCCGGAGATGATATTAGATTTGCACAATCTTATTTAGTTTTAACTGATATCGATGATAATGAACTAACTGAAAGAATTAGTAACAATAATGGAAATACAGCTTATCATTACTACAAGTATAATGGTCCATCACATGATAATAATAAAAATCAATCAGATACACCCTCAATAGAAAAAATGCTAAATGATAATATGCAAAAATTAATAAATAAGAAATTTGAATCTAAAAAAAATAGATGGAACTTTTGTAATTTTAACAATCCTGGTGTTGGATTTCCAAGAGACTGTGGTACACATGGCAAAATTGGAGGACAATGGATGTCTATTTCTCAAAATAGAGGATTTGGATGGAATAAATGGTCTTTTAGTGTTACAACAAATAAATATCAATATGAACAACAATTACACTATGAATATAATGATATTATTGAAGAAGAAAAAAAAATTAAAAAGGAAATGAGTATAGCAACTAAAACTAATCTCGAAAATAAAAAAATTATTGAAAAAAGAAATAAACAATTAGAAGATAATAAAAATATACTTAAAACTGTTTATACTATTAATGGATTGACTCTCAATGAAATTACTGAAAAAGTAAAAGAAGATTTAATTAAAATTATTAATACTGAAATACTTAAAACATTAGAAACTACTCAAGATAAATTAGAAGTTCGATTATTTACAGGTTCAATAGGAATACAAATAATAGTTAAATCAGATAATGCAAAACAACTAAATGAAAAGTTAGATAAATTTAATAATAATTTTGAAAAAGATTTTGTAATATTAAACTATCTTAAAAATACTACTGGTATTAACTCTTTAACTTCTTCTAAAAAAGTTATTCAAGTTGGATTAGATAAAAAATCAACAAACCCTGAACCTAAAAATTATGATATGCATATTAAATTACCAATGTTTTCTAAAAAATTTATTGGAACTTTTTCTTTCAAATCAAATACAATCACTGATATAAGAGCTATTTGTCCATCTTTAATATTAAGCAGACAATATATAGATATTGGTAAATTTGATTCACCAGATGGAAACATTGGAATACAAGAAGATACAGACTGGCACAATTGTTCAAAAAGATGTAATGAAATTGAAGGATGTTTAGGTTATGTTAAAAATCTTAAAAATATAGATAGTAAAAAAGGTTGTACATACAAAAAAATTATTAATCCATATAAAATGTCTGAAAGTGATGATCATAGAACATATTTAGTTAGCAATACATATGAACTTGTTGGTAAAGAAGATTATCCTGGAAATGATATCACTAAATTTGAAGATACAAGTATAAACTCATGTCCAACTTTATGTGATAAAACTCCAGATTGTATTGGATTTGTTGAAAATACTATTGATGGTAAAGGATGCTTTTTAAAGAATAAATTTGATAAAAGAATTTCAGATGGTAAAAAAACTACTTATAAAAAAATTACTGGAGAATACGAAGAAATACCTTTTTCAAAAAATACTCTCACTGCTGGTAATACTATTTGGTCTAATCGTGAAGGAGTCAATAGATATGACAATCCTGATTCAGATAAATTTACATATACAAAATTAGATTCTGAAATTCAAACATCATGGAGCTCTTCATTTAATTATGAAATTGAAACAGATAGTACAAAAGGAATTGAACTATTTGTTAACAATGTAAGTGATGATGATGATTTCTATATTATGATTGATACAACAAAAGATTCAAATGGATTATATATTAATGATGGTGGATTAATTGGACAACTAGAATCTTTAAATTATATATCATTAGGAGAAGATATTGCATTATATGAAAATGGTCCATTTAGAACATATAAATTAAAATTAAGTTCATCAAATAAAATTAAAAAATATCAAACAGATGATATGTTTGATAAAAAATCAAGTAAATTTAATCAAGTAAAAATACAACAAAGTAAACTATCAAATATTAAAATATCAGAATTACAAATTTGGATTAACGGTAAAAATGTAATGCAAGAAAATGAAATTATTATTAAAGGTACTATTCCTATGAATCCACAATCATTAGTCAGAAATATTAAAAATAATAAAATATCTGATAAACCAGAAGATATATACTTATCATCATTTTTTCAAGATTCTTATTTAATAGTTAAACTAAATTCATCATATAATTTTAATGATTTAGAAGCTATAGTAGTTTATATTCCTGAAAATGAAAAAGAAAAATATGCAGATAATTATATTGTTTTACTTGATAATAAAGGAAATGAAGTAACTGAAAAAATAGATAATTATAATGATAACCAAACTTTTAGACAATTTATTTATAAAGGTCCTTCTTTTGAAAAAAATGAATTAAAATCTAATGAAAAATCAACTACAAAACTTTTAGAAGAAAATAATGAATCCAAAATTACTAAATCTAACACATTTAAAATTAAAAATAGTATTCCACTAAATAATTTTATTAGTCAATCTCAAAGATTTGGAGAGCCAAACTTTGGTACTAGATTATTTATATATAATCAATATAAAAATAAAATTGCATATAAAATGAATATTAGTAATTCTACAGATGGTATAAACTATGTAACTCCTGGTTATAATATCATAACAAGACTTGATAATAATGAACTATTTATTAATAATATTGAATACTTTCTAGAAGAAAACAACCAATTTTATATTGGTGTCAAAAATAAATTACCAGTACCGTATGGACCTTTATATGAATCATACTTATGTGGACCAAATGATCCATTATGTTATCCTACTCCATGCAGAGGCAAATTTACAGAATGTAATGATAAATGTGAAAAAACATATGAAATAAAAAGTAGTGCTTCATTAGGTGGTTTAAAATGTAGCTATGATGATGGTACAGTTGAAAAATGTGAACCAGGAGAAGGAAAATGTAAAAAATCTAATAATATTTTATTTTTTGTTATAATTGCTGTAATATTAATAGCGATAATAGCTGGATTATTTATATTTTTAAAATAATATTGTTTTATTTTTTAGTATATAAATTTTTTTAAATCTACAGAATTATATATATGAACATTAATACTGTTATTTCTACAATTATATTAGGATCTTTGGATTCATTATATCTTAACTATGCAGGAAGTTTTTTTAATGAAGTTATCAATAATATACAAGGTAGCAATATCAAGATAAAAGTTTACCCTACAATATTATGTTATGTATTTTTAGTTTTTGTAATAAACTATTTTATTATTTCTAAAAATGCATCTCCTGACGATGCTTTCTTGTTAGGATTATCTATATATGCAATTTACGATTTAACTAATTATGCAATAATCGATAATTGGCCAATCAAAGCTGTTATTATTGATACCTTATGGGGTGGTATTCTATTTTATTTAACTACATATTTTACTTACAATATTAAAAAAAGACCTAATAGTATTATTATTAGATCTGTTTTAAATATTTTATATACAATTGGTGTAGGTGGTTTACCTTCTGAAATTCCAATAGTTTAAATTACTTTAATTATAATTTTATGTCCTAATTCTGCATGTCCATCTACTGAACATACAAAATAAAAGGTTCCTCTTTTGTTCATAATTGTTACCATTGTTTGGGATTTTTCCGATTCTTCTGGTTCATTTGATATAATATTTACATTCTCAAAATTATTAGATGTATATTCTTCTTCTGTCTCTACTAATCCTAAATTATGAATATTCAAAAAATCCCACCAAATAATACTATATTTCTTTACAATCAAAGTCGGGTAATCTTTTTGATCATATGGAACCATCCAATGTATCCAGGTTTCAATAGCTGAATCTCCCTCTCCATTATAAAATAATTGGATATCTGACTTTTTTCTGTATTTTTCTATCAACTTATCTTCTGTTTTATGGTTTTTCATATCATTTAACTCAAATACCTTATCAATGTCCCATTCTACCATATGATGAGGTGCATCTCCATGATGATGAGGTTTACTATCATTTGGCATTAACCAAATTCCTTCTGGATTATTACTTTCTGATTTCCATGATGAATTTGGTGCTGGAAGTAAACCAGGTATAACTAAATGAAAACCATCAGTAGGACTTTCTTTCCTCGCTTTTTCAAAATCTTTAAACATTGGATAATATTTTCCTTCTTCTTTTGTTGAATAAATCTCTACAGGTTCATTCAAAATAGATAATCTATCTGGCCAATTTTCACAATCAATATTACTTAGATCAATTCCTCCTTCCCTAGATTCTAAGTTCGGATCCATTGCATGATTTCCTTTATCACTATTTATTTCTTCACCGCCGCCAAATTGACCTGTATTTAAATTATCGTCATTTTTAAAAAACTTCTCCCACATTAAATAACTTACACTAGCTCCAGCTGTATATATTAGAATATCCTCCATAATTCTTATTTATCATTAAACTTTTAAATCAATAATCATAATTTGAATACCATCTTATCAGGATTTACAAAAAGTTAAAAAATAAAGATAGGTTTTTTTTATAAAAAAAAAATATATAATTATATATCGATGACAAACAAAACTAATAACCTTTTAAATATTAATAGTACTGAAATAATTGAATCAAACGAAAGTAATGAAAATTTTGTTCAGAATTCTACAATAAATAGTACATCAATTACAAATGGTAATCAAATTGGTAATTTTGAAACTAATAATAAAACTGGAGGAATAATAATAGAAGAAGGAGAAAATGGTAATATTATTATAGCTCCTAAAGGTGGTGGTATAGTACAGATTTCTGGTAACTTGTCAGTTACTGGTATTACAAATACTGTAAACTCAACAAGTACTAATATAAACAACCCTATTATGGAAATAGGTGAAGATACAACAAATGATCCTTTTAATAGAGGTATTAAATTTAAATATAATAATGGATTATCAAAAATTGGATTTATTGGATATGACAACAATGAATCTAAATTTTTATTTATACCAGATGCTTATGATAATGCAGGTAAATTTACTGGTAATCCTGGAACTATAAAAGCTAACTTGGAAGGTACAATAACTATTCCTAACGATGGAACTATTGGATCTTTAGGGTATTCAAATGCAATCTCTATAAATTCTATTGGTGGTATCAAATTATATGGTAACATTAGTTCAAATAATATCAATAATGGTACTCTTGTAATACAAGGTGGAATAGGAGTTTCAGAAAATATAAATATTGGTGGTGATATCGGATTTTTTAATGAAAATCTAAATTTAAAAGCAGTAAAACAATCTACATCTACAAATGTAATTTTACCTGATCTTCAAGGCAATGATGGAGATATTGTAATTGATAATCTTAAACAATCACTTACAAATAAAACATTAATAAAACCAAAAATTAATAATGGTGACTCTATAACTGATATAAGTGGTAATAACATTTTAATATTTAATAGTATTCCTAATGCTGTAAATGAATTATTAATATCAAATTCTGCAGATAAATCAGGACCAATTATTAGTTCAAATAGTAATAAAAATAAAGATATTGATCTTAATTTACAAGCTAAAGGATCTGGTAATATAAATCTAATAACAAATAATAATAGAACACTTTCATTCAATCTTGATAAATCATTAGAAAATGTTAATACAACATTTATAATAAATTCAACTGAAAACAGAACAATAACTTTTCCTAATAATTCTGATACTTTAGTAGGTATTAATACTATAGATTGTTTATCAAATAAAACATTAACAACACCTATTATTAATTCTCCATTTATAAATGGAACTATCAAACTAAATAATAATAAATCTTCTTCAATAAGTTTTGATAGTGGAAATAAAATAGGAATATTTAAAATAGACACTACTGATAAATTAGAAAAAGTAACTATTTCTTCGAATTTAGAAGTTTATGGATCAACAACATTCATTAATGATGTTATATCAAACGGAAATATAATTCCAGCAATACCATGTAAATCTTCGTTAGGATGTGAAAATTTTGAATGGTCTGATTTATTTTTAGCTTACACTGGTATAATATATTTTGGAGATAATAAAGAAGTAAGCTTGGCACATATTCCTGAAATAGGTCTTGTGTTAAATGAAGACTCACAATTACAATTTGGATCTTCAAAAACATATATTAATCAGTCAAAAGAAAATGAATTGAATATAGTCGGAAATACAATATCAATAAATGGAAATACTATATTTAATAATAAAATTACTATAGTTGGAGATATTATTCCTGAAAAATCAAATATATCATCACTCGGAAATGAAGCATGTGAATGGAAAGACTTGTATCTTGCTGAATCATCTGAAATTAAATTTGGAAATAATCAAAAAGTAAAAATAATACATTTACCTAATAATGGAGTTAATATATCTTCAATTACAAATTTGAAAAACAAAAGTACAGATTTACTAAAATTAACTCACATAACAAATGATACACCAGAAAAAGGAAGTGGTGTTAGTATTTCTTTTACATTAGGAAATGATAAACAATTATATAAAGCTATGAATTTAGAAACTATAGCTACTAATAATATAAATGAATCTGAAGATTTTGACTTTGTTATTAAATTGATGGAAAATGGAAAGGAAAATTCAGAAAGAATGAGATTAACAAGCTCTGGAAATTTGATATTATCAGAAGATGGTTCTGTAATAACAATGGGACAATCAGGTTCTATTAGTTTAACTCAAAGTAGTAATCAATTATTATTAAATAATAACTCGAAATTAGCATTTGGTAATTCTAAAAATTATATACAACAAACTGAAGATAATAATATAAATCTAAATTCAGAAAATATTAATTTAAATGTTGGATTAGAAGGAGTTAGTATTAATGGTGATTCACCAAAAATAACAATAGGTAGTAAAGATAGTAAAAATCCTATGTTATTATTAAATGATAATGATATTAAATTTAGATCTGGTATAAATTCAGACACAAATGAATTTGAATTTGGGTTAGGTCATGTAAAAGGA
>Ga0066610_10000249_pt1 | contig 38555 bp, 32 predicted proteins | sample SaaInlV_DNA_165m_FD_60375 | JGI IMG/M metagenome (GOLD analysis project Ga0066610, IMG submission 60375) | Marine microbial communities from expanding oxygen minimum zones in the Saanich Inlet - SI075_LV_DNA_165m | ecosystem: Environmental > Aquatic > Marine > Unclassified | place: British... | reverse complement strand
TGGAGGTATCTATGCATGCACATAAAGTTGCAAATGGTATCGTTGACGAAATCATTACTGATGTCGTTACAAGAGTAGCTAGTGATAGAGTTGCTAGTGATATAGTTGCTAGTAGAGTAGAAGATGATGAAGAATGTAAAGGCAGTGAGGGTGCTGCTCCTTTAGCTGTTAAACCTAGCCTCTAAGGCTATGTAGTAACTTCGCATGTCTTGCTAGCCTTTTGCCCAAAGCTAGGCACAGGGCATGCTCTTCCTGGCTGATTTCATTTTGGTCATATATTCCAGATACATGTGAAGCCCCATATGGGGTGCCACCTGTGTTAGTTGTACTAAGTTCATTGACGCTGTATGGGATCCCAATAAGAGCCATGCCATGGTGCAGTAAAGGTAAAGACATGCTTAATAGGGTCGATTCTTGGCCTCCATGCATACTTCCTGTTGCAGTAAAAACACATGCTGGTTTGTCAATTAAAGCACCTTTATGCCAAAGGGCTGCATTTTGCTCGAAGAAATATTTTAACGGGCTAGCCATAGTGCCAAATCTAGTTGGGCTTCCAAGAGCGAGTCCTGAGCATTCTTCTAAATCATTAGCCGTGACTATGTCATGTTCTAAATCTTGAGAATTATCATTTATAGGTGGAACTGTTCTAATGGATGCATCAATATCTTCAAGTTCAATTCCTCGCGCTATCAAATTGGCTAACTCAAGAGTTTTACCTGTTCGTGAATAATACAGAACTAGAATGTTCATAGTTGACCTTTAATCATGCTGTGCGTGCATCAGTCTGCCTATATGCTGTATCATTGTCAATTATCTGTAATAGATTTCCAGAGGGTATAGATGAGTAAGAGCTGTGTGCATTGTGTAGTATCTGGTCGGGTGCAAGGAGTATATTATCGAGCCTCAACAGAGGAGATTGCTCAAAAAATAGGTATCACTGGATGGGTTAGAAATATGCCTAATGGTGATGTAGAAGTTACTGCTTGTGGTGATAAAGAGCAAATACAGGAGCTAATAGCTTGGATGCACCGAGGTCCTTCACTTGCTAAGGTAGATAGTTTGGTGCAAGAAAGCATAGAACTAGAAGAATTTTCAAATTTTGAAGCAAGATATTAATTATGACATTAGAGCCAATGCAGGCAGTTATTCTGTCATTTATTCAAGGGGTTACTGAATTCCTACCAGTTTCCAGCTCAGCCCATTTAATAATTTTTCCTAAATTATTTGGTTGGCAAGATCAGGGTTTAGTTTTTGATGTAGCAGTTCATTTTGGGACATTACTAGCAGTACTTTTATACTTTAAAGATACTGTAACCGCTATGCTCCGCTATTTATTTCGCTTTGGTACGAAAACAAATCGTTTGGCTTGGTCAATAGTTATAGCAACAATACCTGTTGGGGCATGTGGCTTATTAGTCAAAATGCTGCTTTCAGAGAGTAGTTTTCGCTCAATAGATGTGATTTGCTTCTCGACCATATTATTTGGCATTCTATTATGGTTTGCAAGTTCAAAAGAAAGAGAAAAGAAATTAGCAATATCTGAATATGAAATATCACTAAAAGCAATCATCTTAATTGGTATCGCACAAGCGTTTGCTTTAATACCAGGGGCATCTAGATCGGGAGTCACACTTACAGCAGGCCTATTATTAGGCATGAGACGAGAAGCTGCCGCAAGGTTTTCATTTTTATTGTCTATACCTGTGATCTGTTTAGCGTTTTTTTTAGAAATATATGAAATTACAACGAAGAACATAGATTTTGATCTTAACACCATATTGATAGGAGTAATTAGTTCCTTCATTTTTGCTTACTTCAGTATTAAAGTTTTCATGAAGATGTTGACTAAGTTTGGCTTGGTGCCATTTGTCTTATACCGTCTGGTATTGGGGGTATTTTTATTTTGTAAATTTGTGGTTTAGAGTATGGTCCGTGAGTGAAAAACTTTTCTTCCTTTATCGATGTCAATATTATTTTTCCTTATAGAGTTTAATAATATTTTTGACTATTGAATTAATTATGAATATGAGCTCAATATTTAGAGAAAATATTGCTCAGAGTCGATGTGTGAAAATACAGTGTTTCATCATGTTCGTTATATTATTACTTGCAACCTATGAAAATCACCGTGGCCATTATGAATAAAAAACATTTAATGACAAAATGTGGATTAACATTATCAACTTCACAGTATGGTTTTGACTTTAGTGGTGTTGGTGCCGAATGGTTTTATTCTTGGCAGAGTGGGGTCTATAGTTTTAAACATGCAGCAGTATCGCTATTGAACTACTGCATGTTAACGTTAATTTTTATATTTAACAGTTTTGATAAAACTTAACTAGCTACAATTTCTTCTTTGGTATCATTAGTGACCTGAGACTTAGTATTAGTCTGAGGCTCTTCTATATAGAAAATGTATAAACCAACACTGAAAAATGCAATTGCTGCCAGATAGTGCCAAGTTATTTCTTCATTGAGCAAAAGCCATCCAAATAATGAGGCAAAAAGCGGTGTAGTAAGCCCAGAGAATGACATGAATGTTGCCGAAAATCTTTTTAGCAAGTGGCCATAAAGGTTATAGCAAATGATATTTGATATTATGCATAGAACGGCTGCATATACTATAAACATTTCTACGTCTTTAAGTATTGGTACTGGAGTCCATGCTTCTCCTGCAGTGTAAGAGTGAATCAATGCAAGAGTTCCGCCTAAAAGCATACTGGCACCATTTGCTAATATTGGTGACATCTTATGGTTTTGCATAAGATCTTTTAAAGTTATCCAGCCATAGACACTGAAAATAACTGCTCCTAAAATAGATAGTTCAGCATAACTGATGAACCAAAACTTACCAGCAGATATTTCTTGTTCAGTTTGGGTGTAAAAAATAGGTATTAAGCCAATGATGCCTATAAACATGCCATACCATTTTTTCTTATTCATTTGTTCACCAAGAAGGATGTAGGCAACAAATGCTGCAACGAATGGGGATAAGCTATAAATTAAACATGTTTTAGCTGAGCCCATATTATTAAGCCCCCATATTTCACAAATATTAGTTAGGTAAATATTTGTGACCCCAAGTATGACTAATGGTTTAATATGACGTTTTGAAATATCTAGCTTACCATTCTTTAAAAAGTAGAATGCTAGCAGCAATACGCCAGCAAAGGCCATGCGAGAGCCAATTAAGAAAAAGGGCTCAGAGTATGACAATGCTTCTTTTTGTAAAGTAAATAGACTTGCAAATAATGCAAATAATAAAAGTACGAGGTGCATGATTATTCCTTATTGATATTATTAAAAAAATCAGTTAATTGGAAAGAAGAAATCTTATCTTTCAGTGTTGCTAAATTAAGTTCAGCTTTATAGCTGTCATGTCTTCTTATGTACTCCACACAAGAATTTTCAAGAATCTTTTTGCCAATAACAATTCTATGCGGAATACCTATAAGTTCAGCGTCTTTAAATGCTACCCCTGGACGGATGTTTCTATCATCTAAAAGAACATCTACACCAGTTGCAAGAATTTTATTATAAATCTCATCAGCGATAGATTTAATTTTTTCATCTTTATGATAGCTGATTGGGATAATAATAATGCTAAATGGGGCAATAGATTCTGGCCATATTATACCATTTTCATCATGAGATTGTTCAATTGTAGCAGCAACTATTCTAGAAACACCAATACCGTAACATCCCATGGAAATCGGTTGTGGCTTACCTGCCATATTTAAAACATTGGCACCAAGTGCTTTGGAATATTTAGTGCCAAGTTGGAAAATATGCCCTAACTCTATACCGCGAGCAAATTTTAATACACCTTTACCGTCTGGGGAGGTATCCCCTTCTTTTACAGTAATTAAATCTGCAATATTTGTTGGCAAAGGAACATCACGTTCCCAATTAACACCAATGTAGTGCATATCTGTTTCATTAACACCACATGAGAAATTATTGAGTTGCAATACTTCTCTATCAGCAATTATAGGTAAATTAAGTCCAAGTGGTCCAACTGAACCAGGCTTACAGCCACAAGCTTGCTCAACTTCGGTGTCAGATGCCAGGGTTAGAGGTGATAATATATCTGGATGATTTTGGGCTTTGATTTCATTTAGCTCACGATCGCCGCGCAATAAAATCGCAATAATAGGGTTTTGAGGATCGCTACTTTTTACTAATAATGACTTTACGATAGTCTCTGAGTTTATATTTAAAAATTCTGATTGTTCATCAACAGTTTTAATGTTTGGGGTGGATATTTTTTCAATTTTGTTAAGCTCTTTAGGAGCAATTCTGTCATTTACTAGGCAAGATGCTTTTTCTATATTAGCGGCATAGCTTGAATCTGAGCTATAAACTAGGATATCTTCACCAGAATCTGCAATAGCATGGAACTCCTGCGATCTCTTTCCACCTATACTGCCAGCATCTGCATCAACTACTCTATATTTTAAGCCAATGCGTTCAATGATTTCTGCATAGGCATTAAAAAATTTTTCATAAGTACTTTCAAGACTCTCATTATCGATATGGAAGGAGTATGCATCTTTCATCATGAACTCTCTAGCACGCATTATACCAAATCTAGGTCTGATTTCGTCTCTAAATTTTGATTGAATTTGATACAGCGAGAAAGGTAATTGCTTGTAACTCTTTACATTATGACGAATTAGATCTGTTACAACTTCTTCATGGGTTGGGCCAAAGCAAAATTCACGGCCTTGGCGGTCCACAATCTTGAGTAGTTGTGGTCCAAATTCATCCCACCTACCACTTTCATCCCAGAGGTCTTTTGGTTGTACCGCTGGCATTAGTATTTCTTGAGCACCAATAGCCTGCATTTCTTCATGAACTATTTTCTCAACTTTACGTAGAACTTTAAGTCCTAAAGGTTGCCAAGAGTATAGACCTGAGCCCAGTTTATATATCAAGCCGGCACGTAGCATTAATTTATGACTAGTAAGCTGTGCATCAGCAGGGGCTTCTTTTGCAGTTGGCAAATAAAGGTTTGAAAGCTTCATGACTTTCTCCAGGGGATCCTGCGATATTTTATCAGTATTACTGAGTTAGGTAAAATTATAGTAACTTTGAGTTTATTACTATGTGGGATTATAGTTATTTCCTAGGCTCTATTCTCAAATATCATGAGTAATTAAAATAACCAATAGTGTTAAATGATGATTTAACATATGAATGGTGATTTTATGAATTACTATCATGCTCATTATTATTAACTAATGGGTTCCTGAATTTCCATAAATAAGAGGTTTTTATGTTACTAAGCCTGCAATTATTAGATGAACAAACACTAAAAATCAGAAGCCTTGATGTGGTTAGCGAGAGGAGTAACATTTTAAACGATATTTTCATTTTAAGTTCATTAGAGGGTGTTGATGAAGCAGAAGCATATGCTGAAAGTTCAAGAAAAATAATTAAAGCACTTACTGATATCTTATTCTATTGCAATATTTTTAACAAAGAAATTTTTATTGAAAATAAAGATAGCGGATTATATACATATATTACCTTGAATCAATTAATTAAATTATTGCAAGATGAAATTTTATCTGGACAAACAGAATTAACAGATAGTTTATGTGATAAATTAGAAAGTCTTAAAGAAATTATGTTGAATAATTCTTTAATGAAATTTCTGATTGAAATTTGGTCTGGCTCATCTGAAGAAATGATAGCAGCAAGAGCACGAATTGAACTGAGTATTTGTAATTTGAGAGCAGAACTTCTTAGCTGCGAAGCATTGGAAACCGTTATATCTATAGATTATAAAATAGCGTTAAATGATTACATGGCAATGGCAGAACAATGTCTGGTTGATGTTAATTATAATAATCTGGATTTGAATTTATTGTCTGAATTACCACTTAGCGTTGTTGAGCTTATATTATTGCATTCTAATAAAAATGATAATGAACTACGTTTGGTACTTTATAAGCAGGTGGCAAGTCTTAACAATTATAGCGGGCTAATATCTGAACTAGAAGAAGAAAGAAAAAATATTTTCCTACAAGAGTGCAAGCAAATTGTCGCGGCATTTTTTTTGTTGAAAATTTGTTTGTTTGGTAGAGGGTATTTACATACAAGTGAGGTTGTAGATGACGTTGATAGTGCAATTAAGGCAACAGTTAATATTCTTAATGGTAGTAATGATTGCATATTAGACGATTTTTATATCAAAATTTTAAGATGCTATCGATGTGTGAAATCTATCATTGACAATGATGTTTTTACTAAAACAACTGAAGTTGAGAAAACAAATGTAATTATTAGAGAGCAAATGAAAAAGCTTGAGGTAATGTCTGTAGATCTTGAAATGCCATGGAAAGATTTTGCGGTTAAATTACAACATAACATTGCACGAAATTATCGGGGTCGAACAAGAAGAGCAAATATTTTTTCTAAAAGAGTATTTCATGATAACCGCCATAAAGATCCACGAAAAGTTAATTATATTCATCAAGCAAATAACAACATGGAGCTTGATGATGAAGACTGGAGGTCTTCTCGTGATTTGATTGAGGAAGTTGCAGCAGAGAAGAGTGTTGATGTTACTATGGTAAATTATAAAATCAGGCGTAAATATTATTTAGATGGTAGATATCATAACTCATTTATGTTTAATGATGGTAAAGCTTATGCTATGAGTCGGGGAGAACAATGTGTTCTTGGAACTGGACGCATTAGCAAGGTGAAAATGCTGCAAAGAGAAGATGGTGAAAATTATGCACTTAAAAGAGAATCAGATACATCAGCTCTTGGACAGTTTTTGGTAACTCAGGAACGAGAAATATTAAGAATACAAGGCAAGCTTATTGGTCATCTCAGTAGGGAAGATGTTGGTAAAGAATATACTATTATTCCACTTGAACTAGGAGCTAACCTTTTAGAAGGGTTTATATTTACAGGTATAGTGGCCAGATATAATTTAAGTTTTGACGTTGCTATTAAATGTTTAGAAGAAGTTAGCAATGCGCATGAATTGCGGATAATTCACCGAGACCTTAAGCCACAAAATTTCATGATGTGGATAGATAGCGGCAATATTCATATAAAGCTAATTGATTATGGTTTGGCCGCGGTATTAGCTGTAGGTCAAGTTAAAGGCGTCAGCATTGACTCTTTAGATTCGGAAAACTCTGCAGAAGATGGGGAAATTAGAGGTTATTATGGTGGCACTATGGGGTATATGTCAGATGAATCAGGAATGCGTGGAGAGTATTCAATAAAAAGCGATATTTTTGCTATGGGATGTTTATTAGATGGAAGTTTAGGAATTTATATCCCTGAAATGACATCTGAAATGCCAGATGATAGGCCGCCAATAAGTGAGGTAATTACTTATTTGAAAATGCGCCAATCTACAGGTGAAAATATATCTCTTACTGAATGGAAAGCAGCTCCTTACATTGAAGTTCCTGAATATGCAGCTACTAGAGATTTAGATTTCACAGTTATGTATGATAATGCAATAGAGGATTATGAAGCATACAAAATGGAAAAAGAAGATGCTGATAGTAGAGTTGTCGCATGGCTAGAGACAGATCATAGTGATGAAGATGTAGCTCTAGGAGCATTACCTATACAGCTCAGACTAGGAATATAATCAAGTGCAAAATGCACTTAACTTAAAACAAAAATATAAAGCAGAGCCTTTAAAATCAAGAGGTGTGACGCAATGAAATATCTAACTAAATTAGTTCCTATGATTTCACATTGGTGAAACGCAATTTATTTAAAAGCTGAGTTTTTACTGAGCCCAAAATGGAAGCATGGTGTTTGACAACACCAATAAGTATATAAGCTAGGGTAGATCTCTGTCGGAAAATTTAAATATATTCATTTTAAAATATTGCCTAACAATATAGCAGCAAAGGGACACAGGTTGTAAACGTAATGTGCATATACATTGTGGCCTGTCATGATCTACAGCCTAGGTCAGATTGAATGGCGGATATAATTTATTTGCGCAGCTCAGATATTTATTTTTTCAGGTAATAGTATTGAACCTTTGGTCGCTCACATAAGTCTAATTAAAAATATATACAGGGTATATTCATGCCAGATATTAATGTGATTGAAAGTTCCTAGCAAGGCAGAGCTGAGGATGTTATAGACTCAATATCATTAGATGATTTAGATAGCAATAATCTAGAATATGGTCCTCTACCTAAAAATCAATATACATATACACTAGAAAAGATTTTGAAGAATTTATTAAATGATGCCCCAGATTATCAGGTGCAATTTTTTGAAAAACAAGATCAACTATATATGAAAACGAAAGAAGGAGACGTTAATTTAAATACGCTACTAAAATATGCAAACTTTAATCACATTCAATTTGATGATGCCGACTTTAATGATTATTTGAAAGCGATGATGGGAACATTTTGTTGTAAACCAGGAGGGTTTTCAAATGGAGGAGATATTGAAACGTTGCAGCAAGAAACCAGGTATAAAGAGTTATCTGTCGCTGAAATTTTTGCTATCAATATTTATACTGGCAATGATTTTTATAGAAGCTGCAATGATTTTTTAAGAGGCAATTATGCGAAATATTTAAAGACAGAGATAAATATAAGGGAATTGTTGTTAACTACTGCTATGGCTAGCTCAGGCTTAAATAAAATCACAGATACAGTTAATGTGGACTATGTATTTAGAGGTGAGAATTTAACACAAAATAAAATTGATGAAAGAATCAATGGTGTTAAGAATAGACAGAGAAATGGAAGTTATGTCTCGACAGAAACTGCATTTACTAGTACTTCAATAAACAATCCTCAGAGTGGTTTTGTGAAAGATCTAACAAGTAATATTCCTGAACAAAAAAACTGTGCTGTAGGAGTTATTTATCAAAATGCAAGAGGAATGAATGTTGCAGGATTAAGTTCATGGGAGGATCTGAAATCGATGGGGAAGAATTTTTAATGCCTCCTTCAACACAAGTAGAATGGACTGGTTACTACCAGGAAGGAGGTAAATTTATTTTTACCGCTAAAAGCATTTGCTCTCCAAGTCATATGCTAGAAAAAACACTCGAGGTTGGGGATGCAGAAAAACCAATTGTTTATAATAATGTAAAACCTATAACGCCCCCAGCAACTGAACAGACTGACTTGCCAAGCTCAGCAAGTAACCGACCCCCTTTACCTAAAGCGCCACCACCGCCACCGCCAAGTTCAAGTAACCGACCCCCTTTACCTAAAGCGCCACCACCGCCACCGCCAAGTTCAAGTAACCGACCCCCTTTACCTAAAGCGCCACCACCACCGCCAAGCTCAGCAAGTAACCGACCACCTTTACCTAAAGCGCCACCACCGCCACCGCCAAGCTCAGCAAATAATCGACCAACTTTACCACCTAAAGCGCCACCACCGCCACCGCCACCGTCAAGTTCAGCAAATAATCGACCCCCTTTACCTAAAGCGCCACCACCGCCAAGTTCAGCAAGTAGCCGACCTCCTTTACCACCTAAAGCGCCACCGGTGCCAGCAAGTACGGTTCCAGCGCAAACACCACAACCAAGCATGGAAGGAACCCATTCTTTCCAAATGGAGATAGAAAATGATGTCGATGTCGAAGAATTATCAGTTGAAATTTCTAAACCTAATAACAGTGCTATAGAGGTTGCGGTCCTTACGACTAGTGAAAATAAAGGACAAATTAGATTTCAAGGTAACAGCTCTGGCAATATAAGCTTGGAAAATAAAAACGATACTAAAGAATTACCTCCAAGTTCAGAAGGTGCTCTTAAATCTAAGATAGGGACATTTAAAGATAGAAAAAAGTGATATGAAGGGCTCTCATATAAAATTAATCTTTCGATGGTGATGGGCGAATGAAAAGTGTCCTTCCAATAAGCAAACATAGCAGCTGGAAGCTCACAAAGTAAGTAAAGAAGGATGTGTTTGCGGGAGTCGGACAAGTTGATAGTACTCTGAGCTTGGGAAAGCCAAGTACATGGGGAAGCGGCTTGCAGTTTTGACACTTTGCTATGGAAACATGGTCCCTATTTAATGAGGGATAAGATCCTTTATACAATGAAAAGAGAAACTCTATCATGCAAACGCAAATAGAAAAGATAGCAGTAAACTTAGGTGGAACATGTAAATAGGATTAAGTGTTTTCACTATTATTAATGGGCGTGCTGTGAATTCAAAGCTGAAGATCCCATTGCTGGAAATCGGCACGGTGGGTTCTGTGAGGTGGGCGGACTATCTTCTAGTTACGGCCATACTCGACGAAGGACACAGCTCTTCTGGCAGATCTACTTTACCATTTGGCCACTGTATTTCAGCTAAAGCATAAGCTATTCTCCACTAGCGACATTTCAGATTATGCTGGTAATTTAAAGACTATAGATAGCCTCCCAACCTGTTTTCTATTTTACTTAGTTTTAGTAAAGGCGGATTATTGGCTAATAATTTTTTCTCTTCTCTTTCTATTCTTGCACTCTCAAACCTATTCATTAATGAAGATGACTCCCTAAAAGATCTTAATACTTTAATTGATTGACACTTTAGTTCATAGTCGGAAGGCCTTAAAGTATCTAAGTTACCAACTATGCCTGCGAATTCTGCAATTTGAGTTGTTAGCTCAAAACAAAGAGGGGGGACTTCATTAGGCTCAAGTTCAGAGGCTTGTATTCGTAATGTAGATGAAGGTGTTATTCCTATTTGTACAGACCTTAAAACTTGGAGAACCGTTTGAGTTCCATCAATTTTGTCATTTGCCATTCTTTCACCTTCTCGAATGGCAGGTAATCACTCATGAAGCTCATCTGGCATATCTACTTTACCATTTGGCCATTGAAGCTTAGCTAAAATATATGCTATTTCATGATGACTATTTTGGGATGCACCCCATAGAGCAAAATTATCTAGAACTCCAATGTTTGCTCTAACTGCATTATATTTTAAAAGTATGGATACTACCTTCACATGACCATTTAATGATGCAAACCTTAGGGCATAATTATTTTGTGTTGCAATGCAATTTGCAAGTATAGGGTATTTTAGTAATTCTTTTAATATACTGGCGTGACCAAACTCGGCTGCGGTTCTTAAAACCCAGTTATCAAAAATTTCAACATAATTAATAACGGCAGAGTACTTTAAAAGCTCAATGGCCACATCTAAATGACCTTCTTCGACTGCATTTACTAAAGCCAAGTTATTGGCTTTTGAATTGTTATTCACAACATTGTCGTACTTTAAAAGTTCAATGACCACATCTAGATGACCATTTTTTGCTGCACTTCTTAAAGCCTCGTTATGAAAAACTTCAATGCTGTTCACAACAACAGGGTACTTTAAAAGCACAACTATCACATTAAGATGACCATTTTTTGCTGCAGATCTTAAGGCCTGATTACCGAAAGATGAAATATCATTAACAACAGCGTCGTACTTTAAAAGCTCGACTACCACATGAATGTGACCAAAATGAGATGCAACTGAAAGTGGTGAGAATTTAAGCCCGTGAAATTCTTTTAATGTTTCGGTTATATTGAAATCAGCATCATCCATTTCATTTACTACTGACGCATCTCCCGCAGCTAGTCGTTTTAAAATTGGATTGCTAAATTCGTCTGAATTTCTGCTGGCCATAACAGTTCCTTAATTATTATTTGTAGTTTTCACGCATTATAACTTAGATGTAGGGCCTTGTGTATTATATGGCTGCAAGTAAGTGTAAGTCAGTATACATGGTTGCTCTATATGTTAAAGAAAGGGAAACATGTTAATGCTGCAAACCAAACTGTATTTGAACAGTTTTATGCTTTGGCTGCCTGATTATATCTGGGATTATTGTATCCATAAAAAATTGATGTTATTTTAAAGTACGCGACAAAGCTATTTACGCTGCATTTGCTAATGAGTCGTTAAACCTCTTAAATGTAGGTGCTATTAAGTCCAGGTGATTTGTTTTGGTTTTATTCTTTGCACGACTCACAAGGTAGAGTTATAGTGTGGATGTCTTGTATCTAAATGGAATTAATTTATAAATAAGGATATATTTGCAAATAGAGATTATTACTATTCAGTAGATGCAATATCTTTATCATTTTGTAAGGCCGCTTTAAATGTATGCCAAGCTAAAGTGGCACATTTAACACGCATTGGATACTGTTTTACACCAATTAAAGCTTGTAATTTTATCGGTAGATTTTTATCATCTAGATCTTTAGTTAAACAATCAGTAAATTCTTGTAAAAGAGTAAGGGCTTTTTGAGTCGATTGCTGCTTTATTTCCCCAGACATAATTGAGGCTGAGGCCATTGATATTGCACAGCCTTCACCAGCAAATGAAACATCAGATATTTGGCTATTATTTAATTTCAAATACACCGTTATTTTGTCACCACATAAAGGGTTATGACCGTTGGCATTACAGCTACAATCATCCATAACTTTAAAATTTCTTGGCTGTGTACCGTGATCTATTATTAGCTCTTGGTATAAATCTTCTATCATGTTATTTCTTCTTAAATAATCTTAGTGCTGAGTCTATGGCATAAATAAGTTGGTCAACATCTTCCTTGTTATTATATAGGGCCAATGATGCTCTTGATGTTGCAGGGATATTATAAAATTGCATCAATGGCATTGTACAGTGGTGCCCAGTTCTGATTGCAACACCATGCTGATCTGCAATAGTTCCAATATCATGTGGGTGCACACCTTCTACAGTAAACGAGCTAAGAGCAGTTTTATGCTCTGCTGTTCCAATGATTTTTACTCCTTTTAGAGAGTTAAGACCATTTTCCATATGCTGGCGCAACATGTTCTCGCACTGGGCGATTTCTTCACGGTCTTGTTGTTGAAGAAATTCTATTGCTTTAGCAAAACCTATAACATTAGCAACATTAGGAGTGCCAGCTTCAAATTTAAAAGGTAATTCATTATATGTACTCTCTTCAAATGATACCGTTAAAATCATATCGCCACCACCTTGATATGGTGGGAGGCGTTCTAGTAACTCTTGTTTACCATATAGAATGCCAATGCCCATCGGGCCATACATTTTATGAGATGATACTGTGTAAAAATCACAATCAATATCTTGGACATCAACTTTCATATGAGCTGGGGCTTGCGCACCATCTATAACCGTAATAACGTTATAGGATTTTGCGATAGCTACAATTTTTTTGACTGGATTAATGGTTCCCAAGGTATTAGATACATGATTTATAGCTAAAATTTTAGTTTTGTTAGAGATGATTTTTTTGAGAGCATCTATGTCAATAGTACCATTTTCATTAATAGGTATAACTCTAATCTTAGCACCAGTAGCTTTCGCAGCCATTTGCCAGGGAACTATGTTAGAGTGATGCTCCATCATAGAGATAAGTATTTCATCATCAGGTTTTAATTCTTGGCGTTCGAAACATGTTGCAACCAAATTAATAGCTTCAGTTGTGCCTTTAACAAAAATGCATTCCTTCTCACTACTGGCATTTATAAATAATTGAACAGTTTTTCTAGCTTGCTCATATGCAATAGTGCCACGTTGGCTTAAGGTGTGTACAGCTCTGTGAATATTTGCATTATCATGTTCGTAATAATTACTTATAGCATCGATTACTGATTTAGGTCGTTGTGTTGATGCTGCATTATCAAGATAAACAAGAGGCTTATTATTAACTTCTTGATTTAGTGTTGGGAATAATTCTTTAAAAATATTTTTATTATTCATTAGCTATTGTTTCCTGGAAATAATTTTTAACAAAAGAGCAAATGCTGGTTCTTGAATTATCAAGTTTTTCTAAAATGGGTGAGATAAAGCTACTAACAAGCATGCTTTGTGCATCATTAGCGTTGATGCCCCTGGATTGTAGATAAAAAATCATATCTTTATCCAATTGGCCAATTGTTGTGCCATGGCTGCATTTAACTTCATCATTATCAATTTCAAGTTCTGGACGGGAAAAAATTTTACCATGTTCAGAGAGCAACAGATTGTTATTGGTTAGTGATGCTTCTGAAAAGTTAGCATCGCTAGTTACTGTGATATTGCCTGTGAATGCAGCAACCGCATTAGCTCCAGCTATAGACTTGCTTAAACAATTACAGCTAGTGTTGGGGGATAGATGATCAATATTTAGGTATATATCATGTGTTTCATCTTTATTTGGCCACTGTAACGTGTGAACATTACAAGAGGCACTATCACCGGCAAGTTGAATGTTAACACCAGTTCGATTGGTTTTTCCTTTAGCTGTTATGATATTACAATTATATAAGCTGTTGTTATCTTGATGTACATTGACATCTGAAAAATGGGATGAAAATTGTGAATGATGATGCAATATCGTATGTGTGCATTGTGCTGATTCAGATAGGTGATAACAAGATTTAGGGTTCTGGATCAAAGCGTTTTCACTATTTTCAGAGGTATATATTTCTGTAACCTTAATTTTAGTGTGCTCTGCAATGTTAAGGTTAACTTGAGTGTTAGTTATAGTGTTCTCTTTAGAGCTACTTCCTGCAGAATGGATAATATACAAAGTATCTTCTATGTCCTGAAACTCAGAAATTTCAATATTCAATGTGCAGGTTGCTAGGCATTGATTTAATACACTGTACCAATGATTTAAACGGTCGTTATTAAGTAAACAGTTATCTTTTTTCTTATTCATGTTTTTGATAGATACATGCTCATTCAGATTGTTGTGGATCAGTTTGCCATCATGAATTACAATTATATTGCTGCCACTTATATTGAAAAACTCGCAGTAATCAGCAATTATTTTTTGTGGTTCTATGATATCTTCTTGTTGAATGGATAGACCATCTAGCGAAATACTATCTAGATTTAAGTATTTCCAGGCACCAATTCGGCTTTTAGGGTACGGTGTCTTTCTAAATAATTTCAATAAGTCTTTATCACAAGAATTTTCTTTAATTAGGTATGCAATGTTGTTCTCTATGGCTTCGGTATACATTATGCTCTCTTAATATTGACTGTTGATCCAATTGTAGCCAGTTTTTTCAAGTTCTTTAGCTAGGTTTTTATCCCCAGTTTTAATTAATTGTCCCTTATAAAAAACATGGACAAAATCTGGTTCCACATAGTCAAGGAGTCTTTGGTAATGTGTGATCAGCAGGAATGAGCGAGACTCACTTCTCAATGAATTTATTCCTTGAGCGACAATTTTAAGAGCATCGATATCAAGACCTGAATCAGTTTCATCTAAAATAGCTATTTTGGGATCAAGCATAGTTATTTGGAAAATCTCATTTCGCTTTTTTTCACCACCAGAAAACCCATCATTTACTGAGCGATAAAGAAACTCTTCAGAGATCCCTAATGCATTTATGTGATGTTTGATTTCATGCATGAAGTCTACAGCATCTATATCTGGTAGGTTGTTATATTTTCTTTTAGCATTCATTGCAGTTTTCAAAAAGTGAATATTGGCAACACCAGGGATATCGACAGGGTACTGGAATCCCATAAGCATTCCTTCAAGAGCACATTTTTCTGGTGGCCATTCGAGAATATTTTCACCATTGAAGAGGATTTCTCCACTGGTAACAAAGTAATCTGGATGTCTACTTAATACTTTTGCTAATGTACTTTTACCTGAACCATTAGGTCCCATAATTGCATGTACTTCACCGTGCTTAATTGTTAGGCTTAAGCCATTAATAATATTTACTTTACCGACATTTACATGTAAGTTTCTTATTTCTAATAGGTTGTTCATCCGACAGCCCCTTCTAAACTAATTTCTAATAATTTTTGAGCTTCAACAGCAAATTCCATAGGCAGTTTTTTGAATACTTTTTTGCAGAAACCGTTAACGATCATTGAGATGGCATTCTCTTGATCAATACCTCTTTGTAGACAATAAAATAATTGTTCTTCACTGATTTTACTCGTGGATGCTTCATGCTCAATATGGCAAGTAGAATTTTCGGATTCAATTACCGGAAATGTATGTGCACCACATGATTTCCCTAATAATAATGAGTCGCACTGCGTATAATTACGCATATTTTTTGCTCTAGGTAGTACCTTTACTAAACCACGATAAGTATTTTGTCCGCGGCCAGCAGATATTCCTTTTGCAATAATGGTGCTCTTGGTTCTCTCACCTATATGGATCATTTTAGTTCCAGTATCTGCTTGTTGGCAATTGTTTGTTAATGCAACTGAGTAGAATTCACCGATGCTGTCGTTACCCTTCAAAATCACACTTGGGTATTTCCAGGTAATTGCTGAGCCAGTTTCTATCTGTGTCCATGATATTTTAGAGTTATCACCGCGACACTGGCCTCTTTTAGTAACAAAATTAAAGATACCACCTTTGCCATTTTCATCTCCAGGGTACCAATTTTGCACAGTTGAATATTTGATTTCAGCAGAATCAAGGGCAACTAATTCAACAACAGCCGCATGTAATTGATTTTCATCGCGCATTGGAGCAGTACAGCCTTCGAGGTAGCTTACATGACTGTTATCTTCAGCTATTATGAGTGTTCTTTCGAACTGTCCGGTATTACTCGCGTTAATTCTAAAATACGTTGATAATTCCATAGGGCAGTGAACGCCTTTGGGGATATAGCAAAAAGAACCATCTGTAAATACTGCTGAATTTAGTGCTGCAAAAAAATTATCAGTGTAAGGGACCACGGTACCTAAGTATTTTTTGATTAAATCTGGGTGATTTTTAACAGCTTCTGAAAATGCACAAAAAATAATACCTTTTTCAGCAAGTTTATCTTTGTAAGTGGTTGCAACTGATACACTATCAAAAACAGCATCGACAGCTACCCCTGACAACCATTTTTGTTCTTCAAGAGGTATACCTAACTTGTTATAAGTTTTTAGTAATTCTGGATCTACCTGATCAAGGCTATCTAATTGAGGTTTTTGTTTTGGGGCCGCATAATAGCTCATGGCATTAAAATCAATTTCAGGGATTTTCAGTTTGGCCCAGCTAGGGGGCTCTAGAGATAGCCAATGCTTATATGCTTTTAGTCTCCAATCTAGTAAAAATTGAGGCTCTTCTTTTTTTCTAGAAATAGTTCTGATTGTATCTTCATTTAGTCCTGGTTCTACAACATCCATTTCGATATTAGTTGTAAAGCTAGCACTATATTTTTGATCTATGATCTGTTTAATACTTTTGTTATTGCTCATTACTGTTAATGCTCTTTAATATATTTAATTTTTCAGATACGTTACCCATCAAGTCAGATAAAGTTATTTGTTTCATAACATTAACAAAATATGTATTTACTAATATCCAAGAATCTTTGAGTCTACACGATTCTATAAGGTTACACGACCTTTTAGCGTTACACGAAGTTTTAAGATTACAAGGATCTTTAAGAGCATCAAAGTTATCTTCAGGTTGAGCGCATTCAGTTAAGGCTATAGCACCTTCTATACTATTTATAACATCATATGCTGATATTTCATCTGATGTTTTTGAGAGTAAATAGCCACCATTGCATCCTCTTGCTGATGAAATGATGTTGTTAGCACTAAGTAGCTTCAAAAGTTTTGCTGTCGTTGGATGCTGTAAACCTAGCTCTTCTGATATTTGAGTTGAATTTTTAGCATTTCTAGGTGTCTTTGCAAGAACAGAAAGAATTAAAAAGCTATAGTCAGTTAACTTGGATATTTTAAGCATGTGCCCTCTTAATTTTCTAATATAGACCTAAATAGTACTGTTAAGGTAGGCATTATATATTAAGGTTATAGTAAAGACTAATTCTTTATTAGTATAAAGACACTTCCTGCAATATTTTGTTCGTTATCTTTTCTAAGTTCAACATTTTCAGAGAGTGCAACTTTAAAATTAAACTCGCTTGCAATTTCATTTATGTAGGTGTGGCTGTGTGCAAATCGCCCTGAGGTTAATAGTTTATGCGAATGATTATTATTGTATTTATTTGTCTCTATACTGAAACAAAAGATGCCATTATCAGCAAGAGAATTGTGAGCTTTCTTAAATATACTTTTAAGATCACCAAGATAAACAAATACGTCTGCAGCGAGGATAAGATCAAATGATTGTGAATTTTCTCCAGGAATGGCATCTAAAATATTTAATTGACACAAGCCATCGTAAGACTGAATTGCTTTAGCATATGCTAACATTTCCCTAGATATATCTACCCCGATCATGAAAAAAGATAAATCACTAAAATAAATGCCACATAAACCAGTACCGCAACCCAAATCTAGGATCCTGATAGATGCGGCTTTATCACCAAGGAATTTTGATATTAAAGAACGCATGATTTCAGGGGTTTTATAGGCTAACTTATCGCTTACATGTTTGTTATAAAATTGGGCATATTGATTGAATAATTCTTCAACATATTTTGCAGGAGCTTGTTCTATTTGTTTACTATCACTAAGGGCATTTAGCATATGTTTTGCAGTTAAATCTTGAGCATCTAAATTAAAAGCTTTTTGAAAATATTCTTGTGCCTTGTTTAATTCTTTGTTTCTAAGGTATAAAACAGCAAGATTGTGAGCTAATGGGTGGTTGTTTGGGTTCAAAGTTAAAGCTTTTAAGTGCTGTTCAATAGCTTTACTAGGTTCACCAGCTTCAAGATATACTTCTGCTAATTGTGTTTGTAGTTCACTATGTTCTGGCTCAAGGTCGCACGCTTTTTTTAAAAGTGGCATAGCTTTAGAAAATTGTTTTTCAATTACATAAGCCATTGCAAGATTTTGCTCAATAGCAGGGTAGTTAGGATTTAATTCATGCGCTATTTCATAATGAATGACAGCTCTTTCGGTGAAATCCAAATTAATTAGACAGTTGGCAAGATTACAGTGGGTTTCCCAGTTGTTTGGAGATAGTCTTAGTGATTTTTCAAATAGCAGCATAGCATTATCATATTTTCCCTGAGTATAATATAGAGCACCAAGATTATTGTATGAAAGTGTTGCGTTAGGGTTTAAATTAAGAGCTTGTTTATAATGAATTTCTGCATTCTGCAAGGCACCAAGATATTTATACGTATTTGCAATATTGGTATGAAAACTAGCTTCCCCAGGTAGGAATTTAATGGCTTTATGGAAGTAATCAATGGCTTGTGAATGCATTTTTCTTTTTATAAGTAGTAGCGCCATTGTATGGCAGGCCTGAGGATTACTTGGTTCAACATTTAACCAAGATTGGCAGTATTCATAAGCATCATCGATTTTATTTGTATTTAAATATTCAGAAATAATAGATAACTTATCACTCATAATTTTATATATCCAGTTGATTGATTTTCCATTTATAGCCCATGCCATCTGAGGATTCACAATAAGCATATTTTTCATCAACACTGAATGCAACTGCATAAATCAATGACGCAGTAGGTTTCCAGGTGCCTTGCTTAGGAGCTTGCCAGTTTTGTTGAATTGCTCCTGTATTTAAATTCCATAAATACATGGTTCTTGGCGGTGCACCAATTAAAACCATGCTATCGTCTCGATTAAATTGTGCCGTGAGAATATTGTAGTGAGCATTGCCAACCTTGCCCCAAAAGCCTTGGTATTTTGTTAAGTACTTTACATGCTCTCCTGTCATTAAATCAAGAATTTGAATTTGTTCAAAAGAGGATGATAATAGTAAATATTTATTATGATTAGAAATTTTAACGTATCTAGGCCTTGATTTTAAACTTTTAGAAAAAATCTTTTTACTATTATTTATGTCCCAAACAGTAAGATAACTATCATCATCTCCAATCGCAGCATATTGACCATCACTAGAAAGACTTAATGTTTGAATATACCCATTATGATTTGCTTGCCAGACAGAACGGCCATTTTTCAAATCAATTAGTTGTACTGTTCTATTTGAATACCCAACTAAAGCATATTTGCCATTTTCTGTTACAGAAATTTTAGTTATATAGCCTGGCATTTTCCAAAAGCCTATAGCTGAGCCTTTCTTTGCATCCCAAACAACGATATTACCTGAATCTGCCGTTACACCAATTTTGCCATTCTCTGATAGCGATGCATGCAATATATCAGAGTTTGCTTTTTCCTTATGCGACCATTTAAAGAGTTTTTCGTTATGTCGAGTGCTCCAGAGTTGAGCTGAGTTATCAATAGTAGCAACAAGTAATAGTTCACCTGACTTACCAAAATCTGCTGCATATAACCCTCTGTCGTCATGCTCCCAAGATTCTATAGGGCTATCACCTTGACATGCCACCAATGATGAAGCTACTAGAGCTATAATAAACTTTTTTAGCATAGTCATTCTACTGTATTCCCTATTTTGGGCTACTACAAAAGAATTCCATTTTAACATAAACTATCCTAAAACTAGGATATGTCTAAGTTTCCGACATACATTGGTGTCTTGTTGAGGTAGGTCTAATGCCGAATGTGTCATTGGCAAAATTTTCAGAATTTAGAGATAAATCATTTTTATTAGTGGATGACTTATCTGAATTTAGAAGTGCAATTAGGCAAATGGTTGAAGCCTTTGGAGCAACAGATATTGATTTATGCTCCTCTGGAGAAGAAGCTATTGAAAAATTAAGGCGAAAGCATTATTCAGCAATATTATGTGATTATACATTGGGAGAAGGTAAAGATGGGCAGCAAATCTTAGAAGAAGCAAAGTCGCTAGAAATAATTGATGATAGTCAAATTTTCATAATGCTGACAGCCGAGAGTACCGCTCAATTAGTGATGGGTGCTCTTGAATTCGAACCAGATGGATACTTGGTTAAACCGTTTAATAAGGAAATGTTATACCAAAGATTAGTCAGAGTCATCCATAAAAAAGAAGTGCTAAATAGTATTTATAAAAAAATAAACACTAAGGACCCCTCCTCAATATTGAAAATTTGTGATGATTATATATCATCATGGGATGGGTCAGTATTACCAATTTTAAAAATAAAAGGTAAGTTTTTATTGGAATTTAAAAGATACCAAGAAGCTGAGAAGTTGTACACTAGTTTGCTTAAGTCGCATCAGTTACCTTGGATATATGCAGGGGCTGGTAAAGCTAATTATTTTTTAAGAGAGTTTGATGAAAGTCTTAAATACTTTGAAGTGATTATAAAGGAAAATAATACTAATGTAGATGCTTATGACTGGATAGCTAAAATTCATCGTTCGCTTGACAATGATGAAGCAGCTCAGCAGATATTAATTAGAGCTGCAGATCTGTCGCCACACTCTGTAAGACGGCAACAATCACTAGCTGATGTTTCCTATTTGATTGAAGATATAGATGTTGCCACGGATGCATATAAACAGGCTTGCATGCTTGGCAAATATTCAATTTTCAGGCGCAGCAAAGATTATTTGAATTATGCACAAATTCAAATAAAAAAAGCGAGTAAAGATTGTGTGGGTAGAGAACGGGTCACATTTGCGCGAGAAGCTGTGGCAATGTTAGATATAATGACATACCTTTTTCCTGAAGAATGGAACTGCTTGTTTTCATGTAATATTAAGAGGTCCCAGGCATACATTCTTTTAGTTAAAAAAGATAAAGCAAAAATGATTTGTAGGCAGACCACAGAGATTGTGTTGAAGCATAAATTATCTTTAAGTAAGGGTGACTGCACTCAATTTTCAGATTTATTAGTGACGTTAGGGTGTACTAGAGAAATAGAACTCTTAGTTCAAAAATATCCGGATAGCTTTAGTATGCCCAAAGAAGAAGATTATGACTGAAAATAATGGTGATTCAATACATGCTACAATTATTGCGGCAAAAGTTCATGATTGTAAAAATATAATTGGTACAAGCCTGTCTACTTTAGAGCATTTACTTTCAAAATATCCTAATGAACCAAAAATACAGAATCTTGGAAGGGGGATACATCTTTTAAATCAATATATAACAGATGTTTTATATCACCATCGAATTCAAACTGATGAAATGTATCTGAATTATACAAGTAATTATATATCAGACACTATTGAAGAACAGATCAATAATTCTTGCTGTATAAAGGGAGGGGAAAACCTACAATTCATCACTGATTGTCCTCAGGATTTAGAGTGGGAATATGACGAGTTGCTTATCGGGATAGTGCTTAGGAATCTGTATATTAATGCTGTGGAATTTGCTGTAAATGAAATCAATACTAGAGTTTACTTGGAGAATAAAAGCTTAATAATAGAAATTGCAGATGATGGCCCTGGTTTGACTGATCATACCAAGACTATTGGGAGTGGGTTGCATCTTTGTAGAGAGTTATTGAAAGTACATAATAAAGGTGAGAAGCAAACTTTATTTGTTTCCAATAAATTAAATAGTATTGGCGCACAAATTAAATTGATCTTATAGTGAATAAGTTAGAAGGTAATGTTGTGAAATTCAGAGAACTTAACCTTTTGAAAAATATTATAAAATAAATAATAAATTCCAAATGGCTTAGAGATATGGCTCGATAACGGATTGATGTCATGAAATCCTTTTGTTAAAATTGTTACGTCTGTTATATGTAGACATCATTATGCTGCAAAAAAGTATGTATACCAAAGGGATGTATATGAGCAAAAGGAAGCATGGCTTAGTTCAAAATTAGGAATTTTTAACGAGGAAAATAAATTTTTTCTTAATTAGGTTTAAGACGAGAGTTATTTGCACTTGTTGTACAAATGAAAAGAAAATTATTGTAATATAGTTAATTGCTAGCTCTTACTATTTCATTTACCAACGGTACACCAATAATTAATGATGCTTTCAAATAAAAGTCATTTAGAATGTTTCAACGGTAATATCTAGATGTTGAAGGAACTAGGAGATGTCTTTTTATTATTTTTTGTTATTGGGGAAGTTGTAGCGCTAACGCAGAATAGCTCTAGGTAGATTAAAAAAAGGCCCAAAAGTTTTAATTGTTGATGATTTATGTTTTAGAGCTTGCAGTAATTGTTGATCTAATTGATTTGGCGGGATAGGGTGAAGTTGACATCCCAGTTTTTCACTACTTAAAATATAAGGCAAATATTATGAAGAGATATTTAATAGCATTGTTGTGTATTGTTTTTATCACAAGCAATAGTTTTGCGGATAATAGTGATATATTGATTTTTTCCGGTAACGCCAGTCCAGGTCTAGCTAAAAAAATTGCATATGAGTTAAGTGTTCCTTTAGGAAAAGCCATTATTGGCAAATACAATGATGGTGAAATTAATATTAAAATTGAAGAAAATGTTAGGAATAAACATGTTTTCCTTGTGCAGTCAACAAGTAAAAGCCCTGGGGCTAGTGTGAATGATAACATTATGGAATTATACTTAATGGCTAGAACTCTAAAAAGATCTTCTGCAAAGGAGGTAACGGCTATAATACCGTATTATGGTTACGCGAGACAAGATAGAAAAACAACATCTAGAGTTCCAATTTCAGCATCAGATGTTGCAATGCTATTAGAAGCAAGTGGGATTGATCGTGTGGTAGCTATAGATTTACATTGTGGCCAAATACAAGGCTTTTTCCACAAGATACCTGTTGATAATATTTATGCTTCTATTGTTGCAACAGAATACTTTAAAGATCGTAACCTGCAGGACATAGTTGTTGTTTCTCCTGATGCCGGTGGAGTTGAGCGGGCGAAGAAATTTAGAGAACAGCTGTCTAAGGTTGGCGTAAAGTCTGATTTTGCGGTTGTTGTTAAAGAGCGTGCTGGTGATGGTGTTGTTGCTACAGCTAATCTAATTGGAGATGTAAAAGGTAAAACAGCAATCATTGTTGATGATATGTGCGATACTGGTGGTACTCTTGCAAAAGCTGCTGATGAGCTAAAAAGGCTTGGAGCTAAAACTGTTTATGCAAGTATATCACATCCAGTGTTTTCTAAAGATGCAATTGAAAAGCTAGAAAGATCAAATTTTGAACAAGTTGTTGTTACTGACAGCATATCTTTACCAAAAGGTAATTATAAAAAAATAACACAATTAAGTTTGGCGCCTCTTTTAGCTGAAGTCATAAAAAATATTAATACAGGCGAGTCAGTTGCTGCAGTTTTTGGGTGATGATGGTTTGTTAATATAATTATGTGATTAAAATTATAAAGCAATTGCTTATTTACTTCCAGCGGTCATCTGCTGGAAGTAGAGTGATGATTTCCCAAGTATTTTCATTTTCATTGATATAACCACTATCATGTTTTTAGATTTTGTTTTATTCTACATTTCTATAATGGAACTACCTCAGTTGGTTCTAGGTCTGCAGGCATGGACAGTTACAAATTGTCTATATCTAATATTTATTTTTCCATCAACAAACTTTCTCGATATTTATCTGTCTAATATACATACCAATTATATTGGAGACGTATTATGTCTGAGAAAAAAGCACTAAAACGTGAAAGTGCACAGATTGAAGAACTATTAAATTGTGCCTCTGATTATATTGGTGCAAGAATTATGGAGTATTCTGGAAAAGAAGTGAGCTCTGAGCAAGAAGCTAAAATGGTAGAGGAAGTGAGAAAAATTATTAAAAATAAAGAAAATGAATTACGCACTTCAATGAAATAAGAATTCATATTTGGAGATATTCAAATGGCTATAAGTGTTGGTGGATGGTTGGATGCATTATATACTGTGGCAAGATCAACAGTTATCACTTCAGCAAAGTCCTTGAATATTAGCTCTGAAGGCTGGGCAGAATACGCTCTACTTAAAGGGTATGGATATGTCACAAAGACTTACCCTAAAGAAATAGCTTCAACATCTATATCACATAAGGTTGCACATGGTGTAGATGAAAGTCTTGCTCAACACTTAAATGTGTATAATCCTATCGGTCCAGGATTAGTATCATGGGATACTTATGAAAATATTAAAAAAATGAATGCAGGAGTTTTTGTTAATGCTGGAGTTGGGTTAGCTGTGGGGTTAGCAGAAGATTGGGGTAGTACTTTTTTAGTTACTAGTATTGCAGCTGTTGTTACGCCAGCAGTTATTTCTGCATCACTCCCTACAGGAGTCGTGGCTGGAGCTATTTATTTATTAGCTGGCAAAACCATAGTAGATTCACTGGAGCGCTCTATTTTTTGGGGAACAGTTGCCGATATATATAAAACTCAAAAAAATCCATTTGGAATTAAAGGTGTAACAACTGCTGAGCTAGAAGAATATCCTGAAATTAAAAAACTAATCCTGTCAAGTAATGCAGAACTGTTGAATATTTCACTGTAAATCACTAATTCAACTGATAAAATAAGCGAGATTACATCTGGGTTGAACGATACCTCAATTAATAAGTCCGAATATCACAGGTTGGTTGGTGAGCATGGTCAAATGAGTGCCGAATTTGGTAAATTAACAAAAGAATTTAAAAGACATACAGAAAATGCCCTAGAAGGTTATATTAAACTTGAAAGGCTAAGAAATGCTGGCTTTGCTACTAAAAGAGTGCCAGATTCTGTTAGAGAGTTTACAAGTGGAATGCACAGACAAATCGAAGAGCTGGAGAGCGCAAGTGATAATTTTAAGTATGAATTTAATCATGCTGAAATGGTTGAGAGAAATCAGTCAAAAGAAGATAAGGTTTCTATTAGTGATGAAGATATGGCTTCTTTTAATTCTGTGTTTCGTGGAGGCAAAACATCACCACCTCTATGTGTTGATGAGAGTTTAACAATAGTTAGCAAGGAAAAAAAGAAAAAAACAGCAAAGAGTGATGGGCAAGGAGAGTGGACAAGAGTTAATAGGAACAGAAACTCCAGAAAAGGAGGTTGAAATATAATGTTAAGTTATAATCTAATATTACATAATGGTTTGATAATCCTGTATGTGGGCTATAGATTTCATTATAATTTTGTAGTTACGAAATTTGATAATAGCTATTGTCTTACACCATTAGTCGTCTAAAGGCAAGACAGAGTTTTTCAGATGGATGTATAGATCTATGACCTATAGAATGTTATATGCATTAATGCTCGATACTAAAAAATAGTGATATAATGACGATGTTCTATATATGGGTATTGGTATGGTAATATTTGAGACAAATCATTTCACCGTTAGACATTGTTTAATGGAAGATACATCCTCTTATTTAAAATTTTGGAACGACCCCTTAGTTATGCAATATATTGGAGATGGAACCTGGGGAGGAGGTATAGAAAAAGTTAATAAGGCACTATGTGATAATATCACATCTTATAAACAGCAAAATACTTTAGGGTACTGTTCTGTAGTAGATAAATCGTCAGTAGAAGTTGTTGGTGACGCAGGCCTTGCGTTATTACATGAAACTAGCGAGATTGAGGTTGGATATCTTTTGCGCCGAGATTATTGGGGACGAGGTCTAGGAACTGAATTGCTACGAGGATTGATTAAATACGGCTTTGAGAAGTTAAACATAGAGACAATAGTTGCGGTTGTTAGTCCAGAAAATACGGCATCCATCAGGCTTTTAAACAAGTGTGGAATGAAATTAGATGGTAAGGGTGTTTTCCATAATAGGAAAAGCTTGAAATTTAGTATTAGTTCTCCAATGAAAATCTGAATGTTAAAACCAGGCAACGAGAATGCTGGGTAATGCTACTCTGTAAAATAAAAAAACGTATCCAAATTAGAAATTATTCAATCTGGAAGGAGAGAGAGCAAATTTGTCTGGGCCAAAATATAGTAAAGGAATTTAGAGTTCTTAATATTCAGTGTAACTACAGTGAACGCCAGGAACTTTTTCTGCAATATATACTCTAATAATATGTAGAGTTTATGAGATTAGATCATGCTGACATTAAAGACGATAAGTGAACTACTGGAAGGATATACCGATGCTAATGATGTTGAAGACGCCATTAGCAATGCATTGCTGAGAGACGAGCCCTTACTGATTCCAGGGTTTAATTTGTTATCTTCAAGAGTTCAAAAAGAGTATATTGAAAAAATAATAAATTGTCATTGGTATAATAGTTTTAATTTAGTAGCAGCAGCAAATTCTTGGGCAAGTGTTTTTGTTGAAAGAAAAGATCCATTAAGTGAAATGGAACATGAAATTAACAGTGAAATCACTGACGCAGTAGCAAATAATATTTTATTAAAACAAACAGAAAATCACTTCAATGAGGAAACTGGGGCTGGGACTACTTTAGTCTACATGCATTCATTAAGTTTTGAAGATAAAATGCGTATAACAGCGAAAATGTCGTCATGGCTCAGAAAAAACAACTTAACTAATGAAGTTTCACCAGATTTGTCTTTATATGATACAGATGAAGAGTTGGCTAGTATAAATTCTGAATTGCGTGATCTAGCTCTACATCAAGAAAGAGTTATTTTGGCAAGAAATATTAGTGATTTCAATATTGGCACAGATACTATAAATAAATTCTTAAAAGGTGAATTAGACAAGCCAGTTGATATTGAAAATGAAATTGATACTTGTGCTTTAATGATGGGGATTCCTGAATATGAAATTGAGGCGTTTCGTCTTGCATATAAAGTATATATTGAAGAAATAAAAAAAGTAATAAGTAATAGTCCTGCTCTTGAGCAAGTTGTGCAGGCATTTAACGATGAAGATCTTGTCGTCACGCTACAAGAGCTAATATATGATCCAGAAGCTATAGAATATGAGAGTGTGCCGTTATTAGAATATAAGCTATCTCAAATATTGGGAGATTGTTACTGGACTTCTGATGATGAGCAAGATCTTGTTCATTCTGATTTGGATGACTATTTGCAGCCAACTATAACTAAGTTGAGACAGGTTTATGATGATCTTTCATCTAAAACAATTGCTGGATCTGATGGGTTTATGCTTCTCGATGATGTAGCCAAAAGAAAAGCATTTATTACATATTATAAGTATTGTATAAATCCTGATCATAGTGATGAAGAATTACATGAACAACTACAAGAAGTAATGTTTGCATGCAAAGTGGATACTTTAAATAGATCTATTTTAACCTCCATAAATGATTCTGGAGAGGAATTAACAAGAGATAACCTATTGAGTATTATTAAGTCTGGTCCTGTAGAGATAATGGATACAAAAGTTATTGATTATTTTACAAAATCTTTGAATGAATCATATTCAATTTTATATGAAGAAAAGGACGATGAAAGAGGCAGAATTGTAGGGTTCAACTTGCTTTCAGAGAGAGAGAAGAAGTCATGGTTGATAAAACATGCAGATGCGAAGAGACATGGCAGTGATGCTGAAAATGACATATTAGATGAAATACAAGTAAGCATACATGAGAAAGTTAAACGTATTTTACGTGAGCACACTGTTGTTAGAAATGCAGTTACGATTACCCCATATGATTTACTTGACAAAGTAGACCTTTTTGAAGATGCCGAAGATGTAACAGATGGCTTCAAACAATTAACTGTCAAACATTTCTTAACTTTCTATGAAAGTAAGGTTGGAAATGGAGAAAATGTAGAAGAGATAATTGATGCCTTTCATACAACAAACAACACGGTAAGGGAAACACTAGATAGAACAGCATTTAGATTTTATGCTTTTGCTTTAACTTCAAGTTGTGATGATAAAATATTTAATTTGATTGCTAAGCAAGCACGAGGAGATAAGATAACAAATGAAGACTATATATTGTCGGATGATGATTCAAGTCAATCTAGATTAGCAAAAAAAATATTAGAGAAAGCTGTGGCGGAGCTTAATGAAAAATTTGATATGCCAGAGTCTAGATATCTACGCGAAGCTTTACGGAGAGGGGCAACATTAGAGGGTTTATTTAAGAAAGACTCTGAAACATTACGATCATCTAGAGAAAGATTGGAGTCATTAATTTATTCTGGATTTGGTACTGAAATGTTTACAAGTGAAAAAAGTGGCACATTATCTACAGTTGTTAATGAGTTATTATATAAAGATAGGTTTATGGCTGCCAAATATCTAGAAAATATTGCAATAAAACATCTCAATGAAATATGGCCTAAGGAGCAAATGTTTTGGTTAAGTCAAGCTCAACAAAAAGAGATGCTAGACTTATATGTTGATATGGTTATTGTTGGAGGTGATAAGAAGCTTAATGACTGGAAATCTCTATGGCAAGCAAGTATTCTGCAAAATAAAAAATCTTCAAAGGGAACTCTACTTGTAAAGTTTGAAAAGATCATTGATTTATATGAATTGACAGATGAAGAAAAAGAACAGTGGAGAATGTCGGCAGAAAAAGAACTGCTTAATAATTTCAAGAAAAACAAGCCCGGGGTGATTCTTCATACGAGGACTGCTCTTGAAAAACGGGCCGTATTAAAACATCAAGCAGTAAATCCAAGCTCAAGACCTTTGCATGATGCAGAGACAGATTTGGTAGAAGTTGCAGAAATGCTAATCCCATTGCCACGAGAATTATCCCCAGCAGAAAAGCAGAGTGCACGTAGCAAAATCATTAAATCAAGTGCGGAAATGTTAGCTGAAAAAGAAAAAGAATTTAGAGAGTTAGGAATTGTTGGGGACGATGTTGTATTATCTCGTTTAGGAATCATTCAAAGACAAGCGAAAATGTCGACTGCAAAAATGTCATTAGAGCATTACTACGATGTAATGTTTCAAATGGCATTGGGGATCCATCAACTATCTAAAGCAGGAGCATTTGAAGATGATGGTAAAATGAATGTAGTACCATCTTTACTTGCAGCACTTAACATTAGTGAAGATGAATTTGAAGTTTTAGCCACTGCTCTAGACGCCTACACAAATAAAAGAGATCTCTTTGTCAATTTCAAGCCAGTGTTATCCTTAGATTCAGTAGGAGATAATGTTGTCTTGCGAGAGATAAAAAATAAAATATTTAAATTAGAAAATAGTAATGTTACTGATAGGCATAATGCTAGTAGTGCTAACTCATCGGAACGGAAAAAATTGAATAAAAATATTTCAGAAAAGGAAGCAGAGATAGTACAGTTATATTTAGAGATGCAATATGAAACTCAACGGAAGTTTTTTACTCGCACTCGAGATGATTTCAATAAACTAGTCGTTAATCCGGCAATAGTAGATGTATCTAATAGAAATGTAACTGCATTTGTTTCAGCTGTTAGTCAAGCATTTTCAGCTACAGATTCTATGGATTTTGCTGCTAGTGCAGCAAATGTTTTGGATAAGTTTGGTGGCCGATGGGAGCGTAGATATGATGAAAGTGGACATGAAATTGGCAAAAGCTGGATTAATAGCACTATCGATTCAGTTATTGTAGATGAAGTTCCTAAATTGATAACCTCATTGTATGAAGAGCAGTGTGCTGAATATACTGATAGATTGAGGGATTCAGTTGATGCTTTGCGTAATTTAAAAAAAGAGGATTTACAGAGTCCAAGAGTTGCGTCTGGACGAATAAGAGATACAACTATAGATAGTACATATCAAGCAGCTTGTGATGGTATAATGACCGCAATAGAAACCATGCTTACAGATAGCTTAAATGAAGATGAAGGGTTCTTTTCTCATATAGTTACAAGAGCATCAAAAAGTTATGTAGATCAAACTAAAGAAACTGCAATAAAAATTTCACAAGGTCTATTTCATATTCGCAATTCACTTAATACAGAGGAATCACAAGAAATATCACTCTTGCTTCAAGAATTACAAGACTATATTTTTGCAATCAATGCTCTACAAAAAATGAATCCAAGTGATCATGACGGCACAAGTGTTTCGGTATCTGATGTGGACGAAAATGTTAAAAGAGTTAAAGAGGAAATACTTTTAGCTGACAAAATTCTCAAACTCAATGGGAAATTACAAGACATAGCAAATAAAAGCTCTGATGTTAATCTTAAAGGAATTACTACAGTATATAATGGAGTGGTAGATGATCTGGTTGATTTTAAAGATAAAATAAGCATTACTGAATATGCATACCGTGAGTTATATGAACGTCAATCTGAAGCTCCAAGAGTTAGATTGGTTGATGAAGATCTGAGTGCAAGTAAGACTGTTGCTCCAGGGTTTATTAATACTGCTTTGATAAAAAGGGATGTAATAGTAAAGCTGCAAAGTTCTGTAGCTGATGTTGGTGTAAAATATAAGTTATCACTTAATAAGAAAATGTTAAATGGATATGTTCAGAACCTAAGAACAAGCACTAATTCAGCAACAATTTCAAATGTCCAGCCAAAAAGCCGGTGGTCTAAAACCAAATCAAGGAATAAAAATGGTTTCTTACGTGGAATATTCACTTTTTTTCAACAGGCTTTTTATTTTATAAAGCATGGTAAGCTACCTAATTTAGCAGAAATTAAAGATAAAGATATTAATAGAATAAACGATATGTTTCATAAAAGATATCAAGAACAACAAGTTAAGGCTAAAGGAAGTATATTGCTAGAGTCGGCACGTCTTTTAAAGACTTTTCAAGATCCAGAAGATAGTCCGGCACAACGATATGTATACCATGTGATCAATTATTTCGATGATGAGGCCAAGCTATATGCAAGAAGTGTTAGCGACGAGTCAGGTGAAATTTTAAAAAAATATTTCCCTGAACGTGCAGGAAGTGTAGATACGGTCAAACCACATGTTTCATCAAAATATAAAGTTGAAGCACAAAAAAACATGGAATCATCTTTGAAAACTCTGAATCCACAAAAATATGAACTTTATGTTCAAGAGTTAAATAAACAAATTCCTAAAATTTGTTCTGAAAATCAGGATATTGAAGAAGCTTTTGCGTCTTTGCAATTGGATGCTATGAAAAAGAAATTTAAAAATTACATTGGAGATGATGTAACCCCTAAAGAAAATAAAGTACTATTGGTTGCGTTAAGAAAACTACAAAGTGACCGTACAGCTTTAGAAGGTGGAGCGCATAGAAAAGATGTTGAAAAAATTGATGAGGAAATAGATTCCATTGTAGGTAAAATGTCAAATTATTCTATGACTGAACATATGCATGCTATGAAAAGAGCATTTGAGGAGGATATATATGAACGGAATACAGGTAATGCATTAGATACATCAATTATTCATGACCAAAAAATGGTAGCTCGTGTTGCGATAAAACAACTTTTTGAATATGACCTAAGCAATGACATAATTAATAGTGCTATGCATGGGATGAATAGAACACTCGATAATGGAGCTGGATTTTCTGCTGGTCGTGAAGTCTCATCTGCTGTACAGCTTTATGCAAGTCAAACAGATACATCTGCATATAAAACTTGGGCTGGAGATGTAACGCATGGTATGGTATTTGACAAATTGGAGCAACCAATGACTTACGTCAAAGAATTAGCAGCCGCTTATGAATGTGAAGCACCAGAAGTGAAAAAAATTCCCGATTTAGATGGGGTAAGAGATTCAATATCTGCTAAATATATAGAGAGACTAGAGGAGTTGAATGTCGATGGTAATAGTATGGGACTTAAAGAAGCTTCTCTTAATAAAGGGGCTGAATATTCTGATATTGTAGTTGCCAAACTTCAATCATTAAATTCATATTGTACATCAGCCGTTGATGCTGTTGTGGATACGTTGGAAGCTGGTAAGAGTGATCCAACGGCTGTCAATGAATCTAAAATAACAATCCTATTTTCCACAATTGAAAACTCTTTTTCTGATCAAACTATGATAGTTGCTGACTCTATAAATTCTTTGCTTAATGTAAAAGAGCCTGGGTTATGGATTGAATCAAAGAGAGATATAATTGAAAAAATTAACAATCGTAACAATACTCTTAAAGATTTAGAACAAAATAGAGAACAATTAGCTAAAATATGGCGAGATGAGAGTTCAGGTATGAGCATTGCAGAGAAGGATGAATTGACTGATAAAATCAATAGAATACATATTCTGAAGGGCCAAATTGCTAAGGAAATATCGGTGGATATACAACAGCTTTGCTATGAAGCACCAACTGAAAAAGTTGATACTGAAATTTTAGAAGGATTGTGTTTAATTAGATGGGCAGATTGCTATATTGATTTTTATAGAAATACTTTAGCTCAAACTAAAATATCAGTGGATGAACTATGTCAACAGCGGCAAGCAATAGAGGCAAATACGTATATACCAAGCGATTTAACAGAGCTGTATAATACTGGTGTAACAGGAGTTATTAAACAACTGGGTAACATGGTTGCAAATAAATTAAATGGAGAGCCTCTAAAACAACTAAACTCATATACCACAAGGATGGAAGCTTCGAGGCTTAGCAGCGAAGATGAATTGATAATCTCTGCTGCACTTAGAGACGAAGGCGGGATTGCAGCTGAAGTCCTTGCTGATGAGCCCCGTGCATTAATAAGGGGTACATCAGCAGATGTAAGAGTAGAGTTAGATGTGACACCATTTGATTCTGGAATTACAGCTGCAGCTAGGCCTTCAGATCCAAGGATCAAGAGATAAAATAGGTGGAGACTTTATTGATTATAACAGAGAAATTGTTTTGGAGTCACGGTTGTTATGCTAAAATGTTTCTGTAGCGTCAAAGCAGTAATAAATGCCCCTCTAAATATTACCTGCCAACCTACATACTGAGGAGAGTGAAGATTGCAATCAAGGTGGCTATCTTGATTTTGTAAAAGAGACATCATCCTAGTTACAAGTAGAAGAAATTCTAGGGTCTATTCAAAAGGTGCAATAACCATAGCTTTATTTTATTATTAAACCAAAATCAGTTAGACTAATTCACACTTCATGATGTGAACCAAATTATATCTGAAATAATTAATTTAAATAATGAGCTTATATGAAAAAAGAATTTTTAATAAATTTGTTAAAAAAATATGATTCAGGTTATCTTGCTGAGCAGTTTTTTAAACAGCAAATGTTGGATTTACTGTCGATCTCGGATAACTGCTTTGAGCGTTCCTGCAGAGTGGGGCATTTTACTGCATCCAGTTGGCTATTAAATAGTGCAGGAACTAAAGCATTGTTAATGCATCATGCAAAATTAGATCGGTGGTTACAATTGGGTGGACATTGTGATGGTGATGCTGATGTTCTAAAGGTGGCTATAAAAGAAGCACAAGAAGAATCTGGCATAATTAGTATCAAACCAGTTTCGGAAGAAATATTTGATTTAGATGTGCACCTTATTCCAACTATTAAGCAAGAAGCACCTCATTATCATTTTGATATACGCTTTTTGTTGCAACAAGTAAACTCTGAAGAACCGTTAGTTTTAAACCGAGAATCTAAATCATTAGAGTGGTTTTCTCCAAACAAAAATACATTGCCTACTGACGATATTTCCATAATAAGGATGTTAGAAAAGTGGAATAAATTGATGGGTTGTGAAAAAAAGTCTTAAGCTGAAGTTAAGTATTTTCTTCTTTACGAATATGAACAACTCTTTTGGGATAGGAAATTTCAATGTTATTTTCCTTAAATTGTTTGTGCACTTCAAGGATAATGTCACTTTTAATTCCTAGTCTACCCAACGTAATGTCTTTTACCCAGAAGGTACAAAATAACTGTATTGCAGATTCGCCAAATTCTTTTACATAACATTTAGATTTTTTTTCTGAGCTAGACTTAGGGTGTGCTGAACTGATGCTCTCAACAATTGATATGGCCAATTCTAGATCACTTTCATATGCCACCCCAACAGTAAAATCCACCCTTGCTTCGCAATCAGTGTAAGTCCAATTTGTTACTTTTTGTGAGATGAAATACTCATTTGGGACAATAATTCTTCGACCATCATAAGCTTTAATTAATGTATACCTTGCATTTGTTGATTCTACCAGCCCAAAGACACTATCTGACATTTCGATTAAATGACCTGGCTCTATTGCCTTTTCAAATGAGAGAATAAATCCGCTAATAAAATTAGATGTTATTTGCTGTAACCCTAGTCCTACCCCAATACCTATGCACCACTAAAGATAGCAAAATGTGACATATCAATGTTTAATATACTTAGTGCCATCAAAAAAGCTACAAAATATGATAATGATTGGAAGAGTTTTTCTATAATTGCTCTGTTGCTAGCTCTAACATTTTTAAGGCTATGGATAACTTCAATACCTTTTCCCATTAAGTATGTTGTTAACCACAAGAGTAATATTAAAGAGCAGCTTCTTTTGATGATTCCATATAGAGATAAATCTTGGATTGAGCCAACTGAAAAACTAATAGAATCTAGAAAATCACGAGCTGGACTCAAATAACCTAACAGGGTGAATATATAGACCAGAGCTGCAAGAATAACAAAGACTATTTTAACGGCGCGCCTAGGATTAAGTAGATTAATTTTACTCCAAAAGCTATTCTGCTCTTTCTGCATTTGTTCTTGCTCCTCTTTAGCTCTTTACTAGGCTCTGTCCTATTAGCATGTGAAATGCTGAAATATTTAACTAACTACTTATTAACAAGGATATCATATGATTAGTTTTAAATGTATGCATATCCATGAAATCAATACTGATTTTTAGATGGACGGTATGTAGCTTATTTTTTGGTTCATGGTTTGAGAATAGTTGGATCAGTATGAAATGTATTGTGAGATCCCAATAAGTATGTACTGAAATACAAAGAATTATGGTTATCTATACATACTTATAGGACGGACATTTTGCTTCTTGCGTCACTCACCGTCAAATCTCTCTTAGAATGTCATTCTTAAGTATATCTGTTGTTTCAAAGCCCAGCGTCGACTATGCTTTCTCTATAACCATTGATATGAGATCACTCAAATGCCAAAAACACTAGGGCTGAGACATATAGCCTTGAGGGTTAACAACATAGAAGCATGCGTTGATTTTTATACACAAGTATTAGGTATGAAGCTTGAGTATAAAACAGAAGGATATGCATACCTCACCACTGGTGATGATAATATCTCTCTACATGAAGATGGCACAATACAGTTTTCTAGCCCCCAGAGATTGGAGCACTTTGGTTTCTCTTGCTCTTGCCCTGGAGATGTTGATGAGTGGTTCAGCCACTGCAAGAAAAATAATGCCAATATACAGGGGCCACCCAATACATTTGGCGTTGGAACTAGAGGTTTTAGCGTATTTGATCCTTCTGGAAATGAAGTTGAATTTACTTATCACCCTCCAATGATAGAAAAGCAAAACTTTCAGTGAACATCTATATATAAATTCTATTCATAGCGATTGGAAGCTCACAATGTATTTAATACTTTATTGTGATTATTTTTAATAGACAATGTCCCTTGGGAGTTTTGACTTCAACGGTATCACCTTCTTCAGATTTTATTAGTGCTTTTGCAACTGGAGAGATATAACTTATTTTATTATTTGATATATCCGCCTCATCAATGCCAACAATAGTTATTGTTTTTGTTATTCCATCTTGTTGTAAATAAGCTACTGTTGCACCAAAAAATATCTTTTTTTGCCCTTTCTGTAAATTTGAGTCAACAACGTGAGCATTTTCAAGTCTTTTTGTTAAGTATCGAACTCTTCTATCAATTTCGCGTAATTTTTTCTTGCCATAAATGTAATCTGCATTTTCTGAACGATCCCCATTACTTGCGGCCCACCTGACTGTTTCGACTAAAATTGGACGTTCGTTATGTATGAGACAATTCAACTCGCTTTTCAAGGAGGAGTAACCTACAGGTGTCATATAAATTCTAGAATTTTCCGTCATGCTTGTTCCTAAGGCAGCAGAATTTTGAAATATTTTATGGAAATTGCAATCACAAGGTGGGGCACTTTAATAAATATCCCTCACTAGCTGATTCTTAAGTAACAGCTAGTGAGCAATATGATATTCGTTTAAAGTCTGGTAATTATTCTCTAAAGTTAGTTTATTTATCAATGCCTAGTAGTTCAATTTCAAAAATTAAAGCTGAATTAGGAGGTATAACTGCACCTGCGCCAGCTTCACCGTAGGCTAGTTCTGGTGGGATAACAACTTTCCATTTATCACCAACGTTCATTTCGGTTAATACCTGCTGCCAACCTTTAATCACATTTTGAATAGGAAACTTAGCTGGGCTATTTCTATCATATGAGCTATCAAATACTGTTCCATCAATAAGTGTTCCTTTATAATGAACAGTTACTAAGTCTTCAATGGAAGGTGAATTGTTAGCCGCCTTTGATGCAGCAAGAACTTCATACTGAACACCATCAGGTAATATTTTAACATTTGGAGACTCTTTGTTTTCTGTTAGAAATAATTCAGCTTTAGTTTTATTACTTTTTGCAACAGCTGCGGACTTAGCTTGAGCCAGTTCTCGGCTTTTTTCATCAAAAGTTTTCAATAATACATCGGTTTCTTCTTTTGAAAATTTAGTTTTTCCAGCTAAAGTGTCTTTCAAGCCAGTAATGAAAGAATCAAAATTCACTTCTAGTTGTGAATCTATCATTCCTTGAGCAAAAGAAGAGCCTACCGCATAGCTCATGTTTTTTTCATTAGTGGGAGGAGTTGTGGCTGTTACAACAATAGGTAAGGTAACTGCCAATGCTGCTATTGAATTTAGGATTATTTTCTTCATTTATATATACTCCAGCTTAAAATTTAACTATTGCCTGCTATCATAGACTATCAAGCAGATATGGACAAGAATGTGACTCAGGAGTGCACACCACCTTTCGTTAACTCTAAAGGATTTAGATATTTCTTAATTTCCTCTTCTGACAAGTCAGTCATTTCTTTTGCCACATCTAAGACAGTTCGTTGTTCTTTATATGCTTTTTTAGCAATGCTGGCACCTTTCTCATATCCAATGACACGATTTAGCGCAGTTACAAGGATGGGATTTTTATCAAGGGGGATACTTATGTTTTCTTCATTAACAGTAAAGTCCTTAATCGCCTTATTAGCTAAGGTTACTGCGCCAGAAGACAAGATTTCAATGCTTTGAAGAACATTAAGTGAGATGATCGGAAGCATAACATTTAGCTGAAAATTACCTGATTGTCCTGCAATAGTTACTGTTGTGTCGTTACCAATTACTTGCGCACATATCATACATAGTGACTCAGGAATAACAGGATTAACTTTTCCTGGCATTATACTACTCCCTGGTTGTACAGCAGGTAATGCTATTTCGCCAATTCCAGCTAAAGGACCAGAGTTCATCCATCGTAAATCATTTGAAATTTTCATTAAACTGACGGCAACATTTTTTAGACAACCTGAAAGTGAGACCATCGCATCTTGACAGCTTAGCCCTTCAAAATAGTTAGCTCTGGTGGTAAATTTAACTGGAGTTATTGATGATAAATTATCACAGACGGCTCTACCAAAATCTGGATGTGCATTAATACCTGAGCCAACAGCTGTACCACCAATAGTTAGGGCTTGGATATCTGGCTGTATGTTTGTAAGCCTAGTTAAATTATTGTCTATTTGTTGTGCCCAGCAAAGTAATTCTTGTTGTAGAGTGACAGGCATAGCGTCCATCAAGTGAGTTCTACCTGTTTTTGCTAGATTAACATATTTGCTAGCTTTTTTTTCAAGAACTTTCTTTAAATGCTTTAATGCCGGTATAAGTAAACTGTGTACTTCTATACTTGCACTTACGGCAATACTTGTTGGAATTACGTCATTACTGCTTTGAGACATATTAACATCATCATTTGGATGTATTTTTTCGTTAAAGCCCTGAGTGGCAAGGTTGGCAATAACCTCATTAGCATTCATATTACTACTAGTTCCA
>Ga0066610_10000234_pt1 | contig 40096 bp, 34 predicted proteins | sample SaaInlV_DNA_165m_FD_60375 | JGI IMG/M metagenome (GOLD analysis project Ga0066610, IMG submission 60375) | Marine microbial communities from expanding oxygen minimum zones in the Saanich Inlet - SI075_LV_DNA_165m | ecosystem: Environmental > Aquatic > Marine > Unclassified | place: British... | reverse complement strand
AATCTATTCTCAACATCAAAAAATCCTGGCTGTGACATTTATAAACCCTCCAAAAATAACCAACTATCTCTTTATATCAGATGTTTACGTCATGTCTAGAGGTTAATAGAGGCGCCCAGCCTTGTATTTACAAGGCTTTTTTTTTAATCCAAAGACGTAAGAATTTAAGCGGGGCAGTGCGAACCTGTAATCAGAGAGGATGAATCACGGTTGTGACAATTCCCCAAATTTTGGCGTCCATTTCTTCTGTTACTTCAATTTTGGCGCAATGTGGATTTTCAGCCAACAAGTAAAGACAGTCACTTTGTCGTGAAAGGCGCTTTACCGTCAATTCACCATTTATAGCGACAATAGCTACTTTATTATTTTCCGCTGAAAGACTGCGATCCACAATAAGAAGATCTCCTGGATGAATGCCAGCACCAATCATGGAGTCACCAGTCACTTTTACAAAAAAAGTTGCGGCAGAATTGTGAATGAGATGTTCATTAAGATCTAGAGGCCCTTCCGAGTATTCATCTGCGGGAGAAGGAAATCCCGCGGCTACTTTTGTGCTATAGAGGGTTGCAGCTTTTTTTGATTCTGTTTTTGCTTTAAAAACATCCGTTGCCTTTGTTCCCGCGTTTTCTTGAAAAGTTTGGAGAAGTATTTTTGAAACGGCACTTACTTTACTGACAGGGACGCGTATAACCTTCGTGGGTTCTCCGTACTTTCCACTTCCTACTTTTCTGCCGGCTCCTGTTCTCTTGCCGCCTCGTGACATAACCCCTGGTTCCTTCAATTGGAATTTAAATAATAATATTCTACTGAAAAGTAGTACTTACCTTCAAGCAGAAAACGTACTACAAGAAATAACCACATGCAAGTTTTTATCAACAGGTTGTGACAAATAGTTACATGGCTGCATTAGGCAAAAAATATGTATAATTATCTGATTGCTGTTTCTATTTCCTGGAGTTTCTAAAGGTAAGAAGAGCTCAGCTCAGGAAACATTTGGCAAGTGATTCCAGTTGGTTGTATAAGGTGGCGAAGTGAATTTTCTTTCGGGAATCGAGGTGTTTTTGGTTCCTGCGGCACCATATTGCAATGTTTTCGGACCTAGCTTACGATTAATCTTATCCATCGTTTTGTTAAGAATCTCCTCTTTAACTTGAAGAGAGTCTGACTCAGATGAAAATAGACTTTTTTGGATCTGTGTTTCTGGGACGAGCTTCATAAGGGTGATTCCAGCTTTCTTGTACTGAAAGTTTGCAAGAAAAAGCTGAGCAAGTCCTGTTGTAGCGGCTTTGATGATTTTGCGTGTGTCGTTTGAGGCTTCCAGAAGTGGAATACAGGTAGACTTTGTGTATTTTGGCCTTTTGCCAAAGGGGCTTGTCCGGATTGATATGCAGATGGCGCTGGCAGCAAGTTTTTCATGGCGTAGTTTTTCTGCGGCCCGAGAAGAGAATTGAGCAATTTTTGTTTTAAGTTCTTCAAAGGTAGTCAAAGGTTTTTTAAATGAACGAGAAATAATAAGGCTTTTGCGCGTGGGTGGTGCTTGTTCAAGAGCAAGTGTCGAAATTCCTCTTAGCTCTTGAACAAGGCGGACGCCAACAATGCCCATTTTGTAGCGAATCCATTCTAGTGGCGTTTCTTTTAGGTGTTGAGCAGTTGAGATATTATAGGATTTTAGCAAGTTTGCAGAGGCTTGGCCAATTCCCCATATATCTTCCACAGCAATAGACTCAAGGCAGGAATCCATATGTATGTGATGAGTTAAGTCAAAAACCCCTTCTTGTGTGTTCCACATTCCTTTCTTTGCAATATAATTGGCTATTTTAGCGAGGGTTTTGGTGGATCCAAATCCGATGGAAACAGGGATTCCAGTCCACTGGCAGAGGGTTTTGCGAATTGTTTTTCCATAGGAGAGCACATTTTCTATGCCGGTTGTGTCCAAAAAAGCTTCATCAATGGAGTAAACTTCCATATGGGAAGCAAAATAAGCCAGTGTCTGCATAACACGGCGGGAAATATCTCCGTAGAGAGCAAAATTGGAAGAAAAAACCTTAATTTTATGTTTTTCGATAAGATTTTTAATTTGGTGAACAGGGGCTCCCATAGGAATTTGAAGTTTTTTCACCTCGCTGGATCGAGAGATGACACATCCATCATTATTGGACAGCACAATTACAGGTTTTTCTTCAAGGGAAGGCTGGAAAATACGCTCACAGGACACATAAAAATTATTACAGTCTACCAGAGCAAAAGAACGAGCATAATGCGACTTCAAGGGACACCTGACAGTATTTCTTAAAATTTAAACTTTATAACACGTTGTTTGTAATTTATCCAATGTAGAGACTAGACGGGATGTATAACGTGGGTGACAACGCCCCATATTTTAACATTCATGTCTTCCGAAATCACCAGTTTCGGATATTTAGGATTTTCAGGTAGAAGAAAGAGCTCATCTTTCTCCTTGTAAAGTCGCTTAACAGTCAATTGATCATCTATAGCGACGACGGCAATCCGGCCACTGTCTGGAGATAAGCTTTTGTCAACAACTAAGAGATCAGAAGGATTGATGCCGGCACCGACCATGGAGTCCCCACTTACTCGAACAAAGAACATAGATTCTGGGTTTGTTACTAGGTGTTCGTTCAGGTCAAGGGGTCCTTCCATATGCTCTTTTGCAGGAGTTGGAAAACCTGCAGAGACCGCAACTATATAAAGGGTAACGGGTGTTTTTTTGTTAGTTTCGGCATAAAATACGTTCTGGGGATTTGAGAGGATTGGTTCAAAATTTTTGAAGCAGGTGGTAGTTCCGAGGGGGATAGTAGAGTTCTGAGCATATACTTGATTCATTATACATTTTTCCCATTGTAGTCATATTCTTACGATCAAAGTTCAACAGATTAACTTATGTTACAGAAATCAAAACTCTGTCAAGAAAATTACATCAACGGGGTAAAAAAGGAATTTACAGAGAGGTTGTTTTTAATAAATAAAAGTCAATATGGTGACTTCAAGCGGCTTTTTTTGGAATAAAATGTGTTTGTTTTGGAGCAAACTTCATTTCAAACTTAACCTTACGTGTGACTATAAAACAAACGATGCTTCCACACATAAGCAAGAGAGCAGGTGCTAAAAGAAATCCCGTATCGTTCAGAATATTGATTAGAATGTATGGGGTAAATCCTCCGCACAAGCCCATTCCACTCGCAAAACCAAGTGCAATGCCTGTGAAGCGAGCTTTCACTGGGAAAAGTTCTTGAACAAAGGCATGCTGTGGTCCAATAAAACTGGCTGCTAGCAAGCCTAGAAAAAGTTGTCCCATGATGATGCAGCTGACATTGTTGGTTTGAAAAAGAAGAAAAATGGGGATGGCAGATACAAAAATGGTTAAACAAGCCCGAGTCATAAATTTGTGGGGACCAATGCGGTCTAGAGCATAGCCAAACAGGGGGGAAGCAAGCATCATCGTAAATAAACCAAAAAGATTATAGAAAATGGCATCATTTATTGGAACATTGAAAAAGCCGCTGAGATAGGTGTTTAAAAATCCGAATATAGTGTACGAGAGAATACCGTTGAGAGCCCCAATAACAAACGTAACGAAAATTAACTTTTTATACGCTTTTACGGTTTTTAGAAAAGATAGTCTTTGTTCCCAAGTTTCGTTGGTGTTAGCCTTTTGAAACTCGGGTGTTTCGGTCAAGTTTTTACGAATATAAAATCCGAGTAGACTTACGGCAGATCCCAAAATAAAGGGAACTCGCCATGCCCAATCTGGCATGCCTGGTTTGGTTGCAATATAGGCAAACCCCATGGCAGTGAGAGCTCCTAATACACATGATCCTCCGATAAATCCGCCAACTAGCCCAAGATGTGATTTTCCAAGGTGCTCCAAAGAAAAAATGGCAGCTCCATTGTACTCTCCTCCCGTACAAATTCCTTGAAGGAGACGGCAGAGAATGATGCAAATGGGGGCGATTATTCCCACAGACGCATGGCCAGGCATGGTGCCAATAATCAAGGTTGGAATGGACATAAGTAAGAGAGACAGTGTGAGAGATTTTTTGCGCCCATACTTATCACCAATATATCCGAAAAGTGCGGCGCCGAAAGGGCGCATTAAAAATCCAACTGCAAATACAATCCAACCAGAAAGGAGGGAGATCATGGGATCTTCCGATGGAAAAAACACATTTGCTAGAGTTGACGCAAAGGCACCGAAGAGGGTGAAGTCGTAAAACTCTAGAGCGTTTCCAAGGGTACCAGCCAGAAGAATGCGACGTTTACTCATTTTTCAAATCAATATTTAATATGCTATGTGTTCAAAGATGCCACAAGGTTAAGCATATTAAGCTAGTAAAGTATATGAGTAAGTTGGGAGTATTAAGAAAAAATTAAGTTTTTCAATAAAAATCCATCAGGCGGGCAAGGAGTCTGATTGATGATATTGTCAACAATGGAAACTAAATCAGCCCAAACTCCTTACAAGCGAAGGTAACTTCACTTGTAAAGGATTTTGGACAGATGTTTAGTTGTAGAATTCGTCCCTGCTTTTCCAGAATAAAAGATCAGACGGCCCATTTGAGGCTGTTTTATCTTTCAAGTGTGGAAAGCCTAGAGCTTCGAACAAATCATTTGTGTCGATATCTTCAAGACGAATTTCTTCATTGTCGTTGACAGGTGAAAGGCTTTCTAGCCATCTCTTAGACATGTCATATTGCTTTAACTTTAAAGATTGTTTTGAGTCCGAACCTTTATCTGTTCCTGGAAAAACCAGAAATTTCTTGAAAAAAGGATTATTCGTAAAAGAACCCAGTGCCATTATATTCTCCCCATATTTCTTATTTTTATTTTAAAGGATGAAGTCCAGTCTAGCTGCTTTAAATGAGGCTCGCAACGCTTTTTAATTCTTTTTTTTTATGTAGTTAGCAAAATGTCATCAGAAGTCATTGGAAATGATTAATTTTTTTTTAGAGTGAGTGATGCTCTCCTGGTACCCATAAAACATCTCGATTTCCATGATCATTTAAGGTGCGTGCTAGAACGAATAAGAGATCTGAAAGGCGGTTAATGTATTGGATGGCAAGTGGGTTGACGGGGGACTTTTTATTAAGGCTGATCATCGCACATTCTGCACGCCGTGTTACAGTACGAGCGAGGTGAAGGTGGGTAGATGCTTTTGTGCCTCCAGGAAGGACAAAAGAAGTTAAGGGAGACAAATCCTTATTTAAAGTATCGATCTCTTTTTCGAGGCGTTTCACCTGTTCCTCAGAGAGGCGTAAGGGATTTTCCCGTTTTGTTTTTACGGGAAGACAAATATCAGCTCCTAGATCGAAAAGATCATTTTGAATGCGTCTAATCATCTGTTCTAGATGTCCGGATAGATCAAGGCGTACTAAACCAATGGTTGCATTGGCTTCGTCAATAGCGCAAAGAGCTATAATTCTTGGGTCAGATTTACAGACGCGTGTTCCATCTCCTAAGGATGTTTTCCCCTTATCCCCTCCACGAGTGTAGATTTTGGTCAACCTAACCACTTTTATCCCCTTTGAGCGTAGAGTAAAAGGAAGGTAAATAAAATGAGCGCTAATCCTTGAAGGAGAATACGCCAGCGCATAAACTGATTCCCATGTTTCTTGTTGAACTCTCCGCCTTTAAAGAAGGTGAAAAGTCCTACCAGAAGCGCGACAAATGCAGCACCCATCGCAATGAAAAGAAAAATGGTGAGGGTTTGTGACATGGTTTTATGCAGTCCTCTATCTAATTAATATTCATGCAGCTTAAGAGGTGTTTCTAAATTTTTCAAGGTGAGCTTCTAAGCTATTGCACCTTAACAATACGAAGGAAGTTAGAAGTCCCCGGGGTTCGAAGGGGGATGCCTGCCGTAATGACGAGCAGATCCCCTTTATTGGCAAATTTTTTATGCAAAGCATGGAAGCAGGCCGTTTCAACCATCTGCTTGGTTCTTTCAATTTCTCGTTCTATAACAATGGGATAGATTCCCCATACTAGAGAAAGCCTCCGTGCTGTTTCAAGCTTTGGTGTTAGGGCGAGAATATGAGATTCTGGGCGCTCTCGGGCTTCTCGGCAAGGAGTTGCCCCCGTTTCGGTGAAGGCAACAATTGCAGAAATGGGAAGGGTTTGAGCTACTTTTCTTGCTGCAGCAGTAATAGCATCCTCAACTGTTTCTTGTGGGTCAGGGCGACTGACTTCTAGCAGCTTTCTATATAGAGGATCTTCTTCAACCCGCCTAATAATTCTGTCCATCATATCAACGGTTTCTACAGGAAAGTGTCCAGAGGCCGATTCGGCTGACAGCATAACGGCATCCACACCATCATATATGGCTGTTGCAACGTCGGAGGCTTCTGCGCGGGTAGGCGTGGGAGAGTGAATCATAGAATCCAGCATCTGTGTGGCAATAATTACTGGTTTTCCCGCTTTCCTACAGGCCTTAATGATGCGCTTTTGGATGATAGGAACTTCTTCAGGCGGCATTTCAACTCCCAGGTCTCCTCGGGCAACCATAATAGCGTCGGAAAGCTCAACAATTTCATTTAAATGCTCTATGGCAGATGGTTTTTCAAGTTTAGAAATAAGGCCAGCATTTCCTTTTATCAGCTTTTGTGCTTCTAAAATATCTTTTGGGCGTTGGACAAAGGAAAGAGCAACCCAATCCACCCCCAGTTTTAATCCGTATGCAAGATCCTTCTTATCTTTTTCCGTAAGAGCAGAAATAGGTAGTTTTACATCCGGAATATTGACACCTTTATGGTTCGATAGGGTTCCTCCCACAATAACCTGGGTGTCGATGTAATCTTTTGCATGATGAAGAACTTTCAGGTGAATTTTTCCATCGTCTAGCAAAAGACTCATGCTTTTGGAGATAACATGGAAAATCTCAGGGTGAGGGAGGTAGATACGTGAAGTGTCTCCTTTGCTGGAATCCGAGTCCAGACGGAAGGTATCTCCAGGCTTTAGCTGGATAGATCCATCCTTAAAGTTACTAATCCTGAGTTTCGGACCTTGAAGGTCCATAAGGACGCCAATGGGACGTTCTACTTTTCGTTCTAGCTTTCGAATAATGTCAAAGGATGCCTTATGATCCTCATGGGTCCCGTGGGAGAAGTTCAACCGAAAGACATCTACGCCTCTCTCATAGAGCTCTTCAATGACTTGCTCTGAGGCGCTAGCAGGGCCTAGAGTGGCAACAATTTTAGCATGAGGTGTATGTGGCATAAAAATTCCCTATAATTAATCTCATTATCCTCAGCTTCATGGGAGAATGAAAGCAAAAATTACGCAATGAAAGAATTTTTGTCCCTTGTCATAGAAAAGCTGGAAAGCTAAAGTTCACATCCACATATGTAGGAGTGTTAATTATGGCTGAAGTATTAAGTGTTGGGACCGATAGACTTAGAAGTTTTATTGATCGGATCGAAAAACTGGAAGAAGATAAATCAAATATGGCACAGGATCTGCGAGAGGTATATGCGGAAGCAAAATCAGTGGGTTTTGACGCCAAAATCATGAGACAAATTGTCAAACTTAGGAAAATGGATAAGGAAGACTTGGCCGAACAAGAGGAGCTTTTAGACCTTTATCGAAATGCACTGGGGATGGTTTAAGTTTCTTGTAGATGTTGGGAGCCAAGTTTATTAATCAGCTTTTTCTTTTTCATTTAGAAAACACTTTAGACTTACTCTAAACCATTAAAAATATTCACAAGGGGAATTGAGGGGGAATTTCCCCCAAATACTTGTTGACAAACTGAAGCTACATTTTAAATTTGAAAAATATCATCAATAAAAAATATACTTACAAAACAACAAGTTAAATATATATTTTTAGAGTTGCTCAAAAAGGAGTCAATCAGGAAAAAAGTCTTTCTAGAGCTTAAGATAGACGAATTATTCAGTGCTTATCCACAGGCTTATTCACGGATTTCGTGGATAAGTTGTCGGTAGTTTTAAAAACTCATTTAGTTGACGAACAGCGACAAAAAGCATCGATATATCGACGTTATGGGTTTTGAAATCATTTAAAAGCTGATCCAATTGAGTATAAATGTTGGAATGATTTTGTACCCAGTGATCTACAACCACTTCAGGCTTGTTAATATTTGGACATCCTTTCTGGGATTTTTGACAGTACTGGAGAATAGCCTTCGTAAGTTTGCTCTGACATTTGGAAAGTTCGTCGACAAGGGCACTTATGGAGATTTTTTGCCAATAGTTTTCAGAAATAAGGTTGTCGGCTTCATCTCGAAGCCAATTAAATCCAAAGAATTCTCCCACATAAAAATATGTACGGGCAATAGATTCAATGGAAATAGTACATTCCTTTGATATCTGGACAATATAAAGACTAAATGGAAGAAAATTCATGAAGGCTATTTTTTGAGCAAGTTGCTTTGGAACACTACAAGAAATATAGTTTTTGGATTCCTCCAGATTTAACTCATAATCTGACTTCGTCACATATTTGGTCATATTAGAACTTAAGGACATGATTCCTTCAGAAAATGCTTTAATTTCATCCTGAATATTGAAACGTTTGTGTCTTAAAAACCATAAAACAGAGAGCCTGAGAAAGTGGACGACTTCCATTTGCATTTGTGTTTGAGTTTCAGCGTTTACTTTATTGTCCAATTTTTCAATTGATTCCCAGTGACTATTAAGATCGAAGATACTGCACACGATTGTATAGGATTTTAGGACATCTCTAATTTTTGCACCGGATTGTTCAACCATGTCTGTGACGAAGGCAAAACCAGTCCTATTCACCATTTCATTGATCACTTGGGTCAAAATTATTTCCCTTTTTAGAGGGTGATTCATCATTTGCTTTTTATATTTTTCTTGGATCTTTTTCGGAAAGTAGTCATATAAATTGCTCAGAAAATGCGAATCTTCAGTACTAGAAGATTCCATAAGTTTTATTTTCAGTGATATTTTACTGTAAGAGAGTAAGACAGCGATCTCAGGGCGAGTGAAACCGATTCCATGAGCGAAACGTTCGGCGATAATATCGTCATTTGGGAGAAACTCTAGCTCTCGGTTAAGTATCTGCATGCGCTCAAGGTTTCTCATAAACCTGGCTTGTTGGCCAAGAATCTTTATGCCTTGGGATTCAATGATACTGATAATTTGTGTTTGTAGGTAGTTGTCTCGCAACACCAGGGAAGCAACATTTGGTTCTATTTGTGCCAACAAAGTATTTCTTTTAGCGGGGCTTAAAACTTTTTGATCAATTAACTGTTTCATAAAAATTTTAAGATTTACTTCATGATCAGAGCAGTCGACACCGGCTGAGTTATCTATAAAATCAGTGTTTATTTTTCCGCCGGCTAGAGCGAATTCGATGCGGCCCTTTTGAGTAATGCCTAAATTGGCGCCTTCTCCAATAATACGGCAATTTAAGTCTTTAGCATTTACACGGAGCCCATCATTGGATCGATCTCCAGCGTCAGAATTTTTTTCGTCAGAGCTTTTTATGAAGGTCCCAATGCCTCCAAACCAAAGAAGGTCATAGGACGCTTTTAAAAGGGCTTTAATAAGCTCATTTGGAGAGAGAGAGTCATGGGCTATACCCAGAAGCGCCTTCGTTTCTTTAGAAAGTTTTATTGCTTTTGCTTGACGACTAAAGACACCCCCGCCTTTAGAAATTAGCTTCGAATTATAATCTTCCCAACTGGATCGAGGGAGCTTAAAAAGTCTCTGTCTTTCTGCAAAACTCTTTGAGGCATCTGGATTTGGGTCCAGAAAAATATGTTGGTGATTAAATGCACCGATCAACTTAATGTGAGAAGAACAAAGCATACCATTGCCAAAAACATCGCCAGCCATGTCACCAATGCCCACTACCGCGAAATCAGTCGTTTCTATATTGGTATTCAATTCTTGAAAATGGCGCTTGACCGACTCCCACGCTCCCCGGGCTGTTATCCCCATATTTTTATGATCGTATCCAGAAGTTCCGCCAGAAGCAAAAGCATCCCCGAGCCAGAAGTTATATTCGGCAGAAATTTCGTTGGCTATGTCAGAGAAAGTAGCAGTTCCTTTGTCTGCCGCGACCACAAGATACGGATCATCTTCATCATATATCACTACTTTTTGGGGAGGGACCGCTTTGCCACTCTTAATGTTATCAGTGATATCTAGGATTCCTCGAATCATCTGTTGATAACAGGCGATCCCTTCCTGGAGAAATTCGTCTCGTGTTTTCCCATTTTTGGTCGTTTTTACGATAAAGCCGCCCTTAGCACCCGTGGGCACGATAACTGTATTTTTAACCATCTGGGCTTTCATGAGCCCCAAGATTTCGGTTCTGAAGTCTTCACGACGATCTGACCAGCGGATGCCTCCTCGGGCAATTTTGCCACCCCGTAAATGGACAGCTTCCATTCGTGGGGAGTACATAAAGATTTCGTATTCTGGGCGTGGTTCTGGCATGTCAAAAATTTTGGCTGCATGAATTTTGAATGAAAGGACATTCTCTTTTTGTTCTTCTATTTTTCGCTGGAAATAATTTGTACGAAGTGTTGATGTAATAAGGTTCAGGTAGCTTCTTAAAATCCGGTCTTCATCAAGACTTTTGACCTCATCGAGCGCTTTCGTTATGGACGAAACAAGATTTTTTTCTTTAGATTCTCTCGTTTTGATCTTCTGCATTTCAGGGTCAAATCGGAGATAAAAGAGATCAACCAGTTTTTTTACGATGTTAGGTTGATGAATAAGCGCTTCTTCAATGTAGCTTTGACTATAAGGAACCCCTAATTGGCGCAAGTATTTGGCATACGCTCGCAAGATGACGATATTATGCCAGGGCGATTCACTTTTAAAAACCAGAGCATTGAACTGGTCATTTTCGACAACTCCTTGATGTATTTTAAGAAAACAGTCTTCAAAAAGGGCACTAACCTTTAGAGTGTCTTTGAGTTCAAGTCTCTCTAGAGAAATTTCAAAGTCGTGAATCCAGACGGGGGATAATCTTTCTTTGGGCAGTATCTTAAAAGAAGTCTCATTCAGAACTTTGAGCCCCATACTCTCAAAAAGAGGTAGGACTGCGGCTAGTGGTAAGGCCTGATCATGATGATATAGCTTAGCATGAAGTTCTGGTTTAGTGGCTTCACTGGGGCTGACTAATTTTATCGAGAGAGGGGCATCTGCAGAGATTTCGTCAATCCGTAAAGCATCTTCTGTAGCAGTTTGTGCTCCATATCTAGATTGATATGGAACTGGAAACGCTTTGGCAAAGTGTCGAAAATATTCACGACCAGTTCCAGCGCTAAATGTTTCAATAAACTGCTCTTTTAGGAGATCTTTCCAGGACAGGGAAGCTTGAAATAGTTTTTGTTCAAGTTCTTTTGTATCGTACTTAGGGAGAGCTCCCGGCGAGAGTGTAATAATGAAGTGTACGCGTGCATAAGGGAGATCTCCCAGTTGGGACTGCCAAAAGCTAATGGGACCTTGGAAAGCCGCCTCGAGAATTTCCTGCATTTTCTCTCTAAGTTCGGAGTTATAGCGGTCTTGAGGGACATAAATGAGACAGGAAATAAAATGCTCAAAGGGGTCTTCTCTCACAAAAAGGGAGAGGCGTTGTCGCTCTTGCAAGTGAAGAATAGCTATGCTTACTTCGTACAAATTCTCGTTGGTCATCTGAAAAAGTTCATCCCGGGGCAAGGATTCCAAGATATGTATTAACGCTTTTCCATCGTGCCATTGGGGGGAGAAACTTGATTTCTTCAGGACTTGACGTACCTTACGTCGCAAGAGCGGAATGTCTCTCGGACTTCTATTGTAAGCTGTTGAGGTAAATAGTCCAACGAACTGGATTTCACCAATAACATTTCCACTTTCATCGAATTTTTTAAGTCGGATAACGTCCATGGGGGCGTTTCGGTGAACGGTAGAACGACAGATGGTTTTAGTAATCATCAAAACATCTGAGAGAGTGCACTTTTTTCCTATTTGGCATTGAGGGCTCAGAAAGTCGCTATTGCCTTTGAAGAGTCTACGATGAGTGTCAGATAAGAAACCCAAACTTGAGATAAGATCTGGATCTGCTTTAGCTTTTGAAAAAGTGTAGTCGCGATAGCCCAGAAACGTAAAATGGTCATTGCTCAGCCAGCGTAGAAATTCGACCACTTCGTCTCTATCCTTATCTGAATTCAGTAGGGCATTCTGTTCAACCATATATTCGGCTTCTAGAACACGAGAGCGCATGGCGGCCCAGTCTCGGACGCTTTTCTGAACATCTTTAAGAACCTTCACAATATTTGATTTAATGTCGTCTAATTTTTTATTGGAAAGAGTTTCGGCCAATACAATAACGATGCAAGATTCGAAATGATCTTTTTCTAAAGCATTTCTGCGATCTAGAATTTTTTGGACTGCTCCCCCAGCGGTTCTCTCGATTTTTATGACGGGGTGGATGGTGAGTCGGATCGTAAGATCATGCCTTTGCAGCTCACTGGTCAAAGAATCTACGAGAAAAGGCATGTCATCATGGACGACTTCAATAACAGTACTGTTAGCTAAATTAGGGAACCTCTTGGCATCAGGAATAAAGGCCTTAACTTTTTCTTCTCCTGCTTTTCGTTGTTGAGCAAAGTGATAAAAATCATCGGCTAACGATGCCAGGGTTTTTGTGCCTAATTGCTCTAAATCACCATGACTGGTATTTTCTAATAACTGGTACATAAAATCCACCAGGGACTTTTGTTTTTTTCCACTTTTCTTGGGAAGCAACAAAGCAACTTCATCTAGCGGTGACTTTTTTACTGTAGAAATCATTTTTTTCCCTGTGAGTTTATGCGCTTTTCTACACTCCAATTTTAGGAGATTTCTGGGAAGATTACTAGTTTAAATGCAACATTTTGTTGTTTAAATTTTGAAGAATTACTCGGACTGCGCAGGATTGGGCAATTTTTTTGCTTTATCTACTGCACGCGTAACTCGCGTTTGTCACGAAATCACACCGTCATGGCCCAATTGGCCACTTACGATCCTAGAATCCTTCCTTAGGAGTCAAGATGGAATTCTCATTCTTCTGCGGAAGATTCAGACGATTCCATTTCCTCTCCTACTTCCATTCCCTCTCCCTTCATTCCCATTCCCATTTCCGCTGCCGATTTTAACATGTATTTATCGAGTGAAGTTAAATCTTCTTTTTTCTCGTAAGCCATAGCTCCACTTGAAGGCCAAAAAGCACCCAAAATCATGAGTGATGCGACTGTTAATAAGCTTTTGTACAACATTTTAATCCCTCCATATAAAATCTATCCTGTAACACTGGCTCTGAGGCCAGTTCCCCAAAATCTCAGTATATCATATGTTGCCGTTATGCTGCCATTTATGTGGCCATTGTTTGTGTCAAATTTTAATGATGACCTACTGAAAAACGTTTACCATAGGGTTTAGCGGCTTTTTTTCTCATCTGAAATGCAGGATAGTTCTTTGAGTAAGTTTTCCATATCTTTGGGCAGAGGACAGGAAAATGCCACTTCTTCTTTGGTTGTTGGATGGATAAACTTAAGGTGCGTGGCATGCAAGGCTTGGCGGTCTTTTGGCCAGTCTATAGCTAGCAGCAATTTAGTGACAGGAGAAGTTTGGGGTCGCTTGCCATAGAGAGGATCGCCAATGATCGGATGACCTATATGGGATAGATGGACACGAATCTGATGGGTGCGGCCTGTTTCCAGTTTACACTCTATTAGACAGGCCAATTGCCCAAGTTTTTTGGTCGTTTTATAATGGGTTATGGCGGATTTACCACTTCGTGTCAGAACGGTCATTTTTTTTCGGTTTCGAGGATGACGCCCAATATTGCCTTCCACGGTCCCTTTGAGGGTTCTTGGGATGCCCCAGGCAAGGGCTTGGTACGTGCGACTAAGTTCTCGGTTGGCAAATTGGGCAGAAAGGAAGTGGTGAGCTTCGTTTGTTTTAGCAACCACCATTAGGCCACTTGTTTCTTTATCCAGTCGATGAACGATACCGGGGCGTTTGACGCCTGAGATGCCTGAGAGAGAGTCGCCACAATGGGCTAGAAGAGCATTGACAAGGGTCCGATTGGGGTTGCCTGGGGCGGGATGAACCACTAAACCAGCGGGTTTGTTTATGACAAGAAGTTGGTCATCTTCAAATATCACATCAAGTTCAATGGCTTCTGGCTTGGGAATAGGATCTTCAGGTGGTGGAATATGAATTTCAAAATGTTCTCTGCATTTGACCCTATGGGATGGGTCCCCTATGATGCCTTTGTCTTTCTGAAGTTGTCCAGCCAGTATGAGGGCCTTTAGGCGTGTGCGAGATAGATCAGGCCAAGCTTTTGCTAAGACTTGATCCAGCCTCTTACCCGCAAACTCTTCGGGAATGATGTAGGTACGAATGTCGGCAGTGGCCATTAAGGAGACTCAATAGTGAAGGCGTTAAAACTTTTAGTCATAGGCATGGGGATCCTTATTCTCTTTGGAACGACTGGTCTTGGGATATTACTCTACAAAAAGTTAGAAGTCTCGACAATTGACACCTCTGAAGCTAAAGAAACAGTTGTGCTTTTGCCCGAAGAAAGCCACATTTTAGAGATGCAGACTTCTGATAAAAAGATTTTCTTGCGGGTGAGCGAGAAAACAGATGGGCAACAATCCATTATAATCATTGATCAAAGTAACTTCTCCGATGTGAAAAGGATCTTTTTGAAAGGCCTTAAGCACTGAAGTTTTCCTATACTTAGAGAATAGTTTTGTATAGAGTTCGGGTCATGGATAAATCGTTTGAAGTTCCCAGTGTAGCCAGTGAAGGCTCGTTATCACATTATCTGCGGGAAATTAAGAAATTCCCCATGTTAGAGCGTGATGAAGAGTATACTCTTGCTAGGCGCTGGATTGAACATCAGGACAAGAAAGCAGCCCACGAGCTTGTCACAAGTCATTTGAGGCTTGTGGCCAAAATTGCTGGAGGTTATCGGGGGTATGGTCTGCCCATGGGAGAAATGATCGCTGAGGGTAATATTGGCTTGATGCATGCCGTCAAACGATTTGCGCCTGAAAAAGGATTCCGCCTCTCAACATATGCCGTATGGTGGATTCGAGCTACTATCCAGGAATATATCCTAAAATCATGGTCTTTGGTCAAAGTAAGCAGTTCAAGCAGTCAAAAACGTCTCTTTTTTAGTCTTAAACGCCTAAAGCGGGAGATCAAAGCGGCAGATGAGGGGGATTTAACGCCTGCAGAAGCTAAGAAAATTGCTAAAAATATGGGTATTAGAGAAGAAGAAGTCTTAGGCATGAATCGACGACTTTTGCAGCCAGACGTGTCTCTAAATGTTCCCATAAAAAGCCATGGAGAAGATGGCACGGAGGAGTGGCAAGATTGGCTCGTAGACGAGAGGGAAAACCAAGAAACAAAATTGCTTCATGAAGATGAGCACCAAAAGCGATATGCCCTTTTAACTCGTGCACTTGAGGGACTAACACCGAGGGAATCTGAGGTGTTAAAGTGTCGACGTCTTAAGGATCCACCAGAAACCTTAGAGATCTTGTCTAAAAAGTTGGGTGTATCTCGAGAACGTGTTCGTCAAATTGAAGTTGGAGCTTTTCATAAGCTTCAGTTGGCCATGAAAAATGACTCTATTTTTGAAGGGTTAGCTTGATTAAACAGTTTTTATGCCAATATCTGGCAATTCGTATTGATTTTTTTGTAGATTTTAGGATATCAGAATAGGTGACTGATTCGTGACAAAATGCTTATTTTTTGGTATCATGTAGGTTAAGGATAATAAGAAATTGACCACTTTATTTGTATATACTCGAAAAACTGACAGGGGTAGGGTGTTTTCGATGGGGGGAAGACTGGTTAAGAATCTTATTTGTTCATTTTTATGTGTTGGTATGCTTTTTGCAGTGCTTCCACAAAATGTCTTGGCGAACCTGCCTTCGGCATCTATTGTCATGGACGCTAGATCAGGACGCGTTATTCATCAGCAGAGATCAGATCTTCAACGCCACCCGGCCTCCATGACTAAGATGATGACTCTCTATCTTGTATTCGATGCCCTTAAAGCTGGAAAATTATCACTAAACACCAAATTAAAAGTGTCTAGATATGCTGCAAATCGTCCACCTTCTAAATTTGGTCTCAGGGTAGGTAGCAGTCTTTCAGTTCGTGATGCCGTCATGGGACTCATTACAAAATCTGCCAATGATGTGGCTGTCGTAATTGCTGAGCATTTGGGGAAAACTGAAGGAAAGTTTGCCATGATGATGAATCATAAGGCTCGGCAACTGGGGATGAATCGAACCAACTACAGGAATGCATCTGGACTTCCCAATTCGCGGCAAAAGTCTACAGCAAGAGATATGGCACGTCTTTCAAAGTCACTGATTCACACTCATCCCAACTATTACAAATGGTTTGCGACCCGTGCCTTCAAGTATAAAGGTACTCATCATAAAAATCACAACAGGCTCTTGGGAAAGATTCAAGGACTAGATGGCATTAAAACAGGTTTTACCAATGCCGCAGGTTTTAATCTTGCTGCATCTGCTTTAAGAGGAGATACGAGGCTTATTGTCGTGGTTATGGGGGAGCACACGAAATCGGCACGGGATAAAAAAATCAGAAATTTGTTTAAGTTAGGATTCAAGAAAAAACCTCACTCTGATCCTTATCGTATAGCCTCTGTACAGAATTTACCGTCTCCACGCTTAAAGCCAAGGGAGGCTTCTTCCTTTAAATTGCCTAGCATCATATCAACGGCCCATGCAGCGGAGAGCACTGGTTCTCGAAATTGGGCTGTACAAGTGGGAGTTTATTCGAAGCATTCTGCTGCCAAAGGTCAGGCAAAAAAAATGTTGAAAAGCTACAATACACATTTGAAAGAGTCCCAAATATATGTGACCACTTTGAAAGGAAAGAAAGGAACATTATATCGAGCGCGATTGGTTGGTCTGCATCAAGAACGCGCAAATAGGGCTTGTAAAATTTTAACCTCGAATCATCACGATTGTTTGGTTTTAAAGACGCGCTGAGACTTTTTTGGACTTTCGGCGCCAGTCAAACCGATGATGAAGCTTCACTTCCTTCACAAACAGAAAAATTCCTAATAACAAAAGTGTCCAATGGAGATAGCTATACCGTCCATTTGTCCGGTAAAAAAAGGTTATGGCAAATTGAGCGAGTCCACTCGCGCTGATAACTTTTGCGTAATAGGGCATACGTTTCCAAAACAAAATATATCCATTTATCAAGAGGGCAAAATAGAGCCAAAAACGGGAGAAGGGAACCTCACTTGTTAGGTGATGCCATATTTTAAACAACTCTTGTCCAGGCCAATGGCCATCCATGAGTACTTTAATGAGGGTTATATAATCTTTGGGCTGTATGGCTAAATTTTCTACCTTCTGTGCGGCAATGGTAAATAGCACGAGTTGATTGCCAAAGACATAATTGTGAATTGGGATCAAGAGAATGGGGCTAAATCCTGCGGCTAGGCTTAAGATATCTGCAACCCTTTGTTTCAAAAGTAAAATTAGTCCCAGAAGAGATATATATACACCGGCACCAACGGCAAGATTGGGGCGAATTCCAACGGAGAAAGCAAAGAGGAGTCCAGTAAAAAACAACGGGGAAAGTATATCTTTTTCTGGGAGCTTTTTTAAGAGGGGAAGGCTCAAAGAGACTGCGCTTAGGAAGAAAAAATAGCTAAGGGGTTCTGAAAATCCACGCATACAGAGTCGAACCATATAGAATTGGGCAAACCCAAAGGATTCGAAAATCGGGGCGATTAGAAAGGCTAAGGTAAGCCAAAAGCTCCATTTGGGGGAGAGTATCTTCTCCAAAAGTCCGAAAATGACAAATGGAAAGAAACAGATAATAAGAAAGTAACCCAAGTGTGTTTCGCCAAATAGGTAAAGATTTAAAGCGTAGAAATAACGATGCCAGGGCATGAGATCATATATGTTTTCGGATCCCTGGAACACTCCCTGCCAATGGAAGGTATAGAGTGACTCTAGGATATAGCGCGCTGCAGTAGAATAGCTAAGTCCGTCATTTCCTCCCTCTAAGAGGAGAAAACCTGTTTGAAAAAGGGGTCGATAGAGAAAGGCTACGCCTATGGAAAGTAGAAAAGAAAGTCCCAAAATGATCGTTTTTCGACGATAATTGGTGTCTGATCGGAGAGAGTGTAGAGGGGTTCCAATTGGTATGAGGATCCCACACAGGACGCAAGTAGCGAGAATGATCAAAGCCAACTCAGCCCAATCCCATATGGCATGGGAGAAGGGCTTTTGAATGTGGAGCGCAAGAGGAGTTTCTGGATCAATATCTACGGCATAGAAGGATGTTATCTGAGGATTGTGAGTCGAAATGCATTTGTTTTCCAAGGACGTCGTTTGTTCAAGGTTTCCATCTTTCGTGGGGAGGTAGAGAATTCCTTTCCAGCAGATTTTTGTACTGGGGCTTTGGGCAAGGTTTTTTGGGAGTTGAATATGCAAGACGTAGGGGAGGAATTCCCGTTTTGGAATCATATCATGGTAGGTATTGTAAATATTCTTATTGAAAGCGCCAAAGCGAAGCTCATGCCGATTGGAAAAATCAATAGATTGAATACGGCGAGACAAGGGCGAATCTTTATGGAATTTTTCAACGAGAAAAGCATCGGTCCATCCATCTGATGAAATGTTGTGTGTTGGGTAGAGCCTCTGAAATTCTTGAGTCGAAAATTCCTCAACTGCTTGGGGAAGTGACTTAGCAAAAGGTGCTTCTGGAATGTAGACGTTGCCTCCTTGATCCAGATAGCTTATGGGAAGAGCCCACTTTCCCATAGTGAGCAACATCAAGATTCCTAATGCGTACAGGATTTTCTTTTGTGATAGATGAAGCCCAAATATCAGGGCTGCGGAAAGGCCCGTGGCAAGGACAGAGAACTTCCACCACGTGTCAATTGGCAAGCCCAAAATGAGCATTAGAACAGTGAGATAAAAGGTAAATGAGAATAATTTTTCAGTCATGATTGTGCGAAGAATTTTGCAATTCGACTAGAGGCATTCCCGTCGCCATAGGGATTTTTACTTTTTGCGAATTGGGTGTAATATTCTTTGTCGTCTAGAAAGCGTTGGATCATTTCCAACACGTTCTGGGTTTCTGTGCCGACAAGAATGCTGCAGCCAGCCTTTATCCCTTCAGGCCGTTCTGTTTTTTCTCGGGCAACGAGGACCGGTTTTTCTAATGAGGGAGCCTCTTCTTGAATGCCTCCCGAATCAGTTAAAATCAAATAGGCGTGCTTCATAAGATATACAAAGGCTTCGTAGTGTGGTGGTTGTATGAGTTTGACAGCTGAAAGCCCACCCAATGTTTCTTCCACTGTTTTTTGAACATTGGGGTTGGGATGCACTGAAAAGATAATTTCCACATCTGGGCGTCGGCACAATTCTTTGAGGGCATTACATACGTTTTCTATGCCACCACTATGGCTTTCCCGACGATGTAAGGTGACTAAGATTGTTCTCTTTTTGGGATTTATGGGAGGCAGCATTTGTTCTAATTTCTGCCGTAGAACAGAATCCATATCTATTTTTTTACTTGTAAAGAGGAGCGCATCTACAACCGTATTTCCGGTTACGAGGACTGTATCTGCTGGGACATTCTCTTTAAGCAGATTTTCACGAGCGGGTTCTGTCGGGGCAAAATGAACTTTTGCTAAGACAGATGTAAGGGCGCGGTTAGCTTCTTCAGGCCAGGGAGAATAGAGGTCTCCTGAGCGAAGTCCGGCTTCTAAATGGGCAACGGGTATTTGTTCATAAAAAGCAGCTAAACTGGTTATAAATACCGTTGTCGTATCTCCTTGGACTAGGATGTAATCAGGCTTTTCTTTTTTTAGAATAGGGGTGAATTTTTCTAAAACCCGTTGGGAAAGTTGAGGGAGAGTCTGATTGGGTTGCATGAGTTGCAAATCGTAATCCAAACGTAGTCCAAAAATCTGAATGACTTGATCTACCATGGTGGTGTGCTGCCCTGTATTGCAAGTCACATTTTGGATGCCAGGGGTTGCTTGAAGCTGATGAATCACTGGTGCGAGTTTAATGGCTTCAGGCCGCGTGCCAAAAACTGTCAAAATTTTCATGGTTAAGCTTTACGCGTCAGAATTTGGAGGGAGGACAAAATGGTTCTTCCCAGTTGCACGTTAGAGGCAGAAAACTTGTTCCCGTATTTGAGAATCATGGGGACCTCCACAATGGTGGGGGCAGCCTTATTTAACTTGGCTAGCAATTCTGTGGTACAGGCAAAACTTTTTTCTTCCAAGTAAGGTGCAGGTGTACATTTATAGAACTTTTTCAGGAGCTCTCCTGAATGAGCACGGAACAGGCAGGTATAGTCCTTCACACCGGGAATTCGCCAAAATATTTTGTACAAAAGTCGGGCTCCCTGGCTGAGGAATATACGGTGTTTGGGAAGACCACTAATGCGCGATTGAGGGCAGTACCGAGATGCAATAGCCATGTCGGCCCCTTGCTCTAGTCTCTCTATCATTTCCCGGACCAAATATGGGTTGTGGGTGTTATCCCCATCCATCGTAATCACCGCTGTATCGTGAGAGACTTGATTTGAAAGATGAGCGAACCCTGAATTTAGGGCGCCTCTAAGTCCTTGATTTTCAGTATGAAAAATTTCTGTAAGGGTGATATTTTTCAAATTATTTTTTGCTTTCTGAATCCATTTTTTGGAATCGTCTTTGCTGCAGTCGTCGATCACGATGCTTTCCACTGAAGGGGAAATGGTTTGAGAAAAAGCATCAATATTAAGGAGCAGGTCATGGATGCTTTTGGATTCATTGTAAACGGGAAGGAGGAAGTAAATTTTTCTAAACATTGAACTTTCTCTTTGCACGTCGTACGAAAAGGAAATGTACAGCAAGGCATACCGTAATGAGAATACCGGAAAGAATCAATCGAGTTTGGTTATATTCTAGAACAAAATTTTGACCGATGGCACCTGCTTGATAGGCAATAATAAAGGCGGGAAGACCTCCAAGATAAATCCCTGTATAGGCTTTCAATCGGTCTTGTTTCATGAGCCCAAGGCTGAGCACCATAAACAAGAAGGGAAAAATCATGGCTGACAGCGCAATGGTAACCGTATCGGGATTTTTAATCATTTTTGGGAGACGATTGATTATTCTCTCTAACCTGGCTTCGACAAACTTAATTTTAGATATTTTCTGAGCCATCTCGTAATAGAGGATAGTGCTAGCAAAATATCCAAGGAAGGCCACTGCCAAGCCAGTCCAAAAGCTAAAAAAGAGAGCTGACAAATACACCAATCCCGTAATGGGCATCCCCATTAGAGGAGCGCCTAAGAAAAGCCCTCCGATGTATGTTCCTTTCAAAAAGGGAGATAGGCCCAGAAGGTAAAGATATAGTGACTTAATCATGGTTCTAACATTTACCAGGATTCCCTAAAAAGGAAAGAAAAAACTTTTCAAAAGCCTGGTGGAAAATGAGTTACCCATGTCTTCGGTATAATCTTTTACCTTTCTCTCCGGTATGGACCCTGGACCGGGTGGTGCCGAAGAGAGGACTCGAACCTCCGACCTACGCATTACGAATGCGTTGCTCTACCAACTGAGCTACTTCGGCAACTGCAAAACTCCTCGATAAAGCTATCGTGAAACACAAGAAAGGACAAGATTGATTTTCCCCTAAGCACGCTTAAGGCGTTTATATTTGCCCTGTCGAAGATCTTCATCAGTGATTCCTAGGCGTCGCTTCTTATCTTCTTCATAGCTTGCAAAGTTGCCTTCGAACCATTCAACGTGGCCGTCACCTTCAAATGCCAATATATGTGTGGCTACACGATCAAGGAAGAACCGATCATGGCTGATAACGACAGCACAACCGGCAAACTTGAGAAGGGCTTCTTCAAGGGCGCGAAGTGTTTCTACGTCCAAGTCATTAGTGGGTTCATCGAATAATAGTAAATTTGCGCCAGACTTAAGAATCTTGGCCAAGTGAACCCGATTGCGCTCCCCCCCTGATAGGGAACCGACTTTTTTCTGCTGGTCGGGTCCTCTGAAGTTAAACCAAGAACAGTAAGCACGACTGGAAACTGACTGTTTTCCCAACTCAATTTCATCTAGGCCATTGGACAGCTCTTCCCAAATGGATTTATCAGCAGACAGGGTATCTCTTGACTGATCCACGTAGCCTAATTGGACTGTGTCTCCCACATCAAAGGATCCCCCATCAGGTTTTTCTTGATCTGTAATCATTTTAAAGAGAGTCGTTTTTCCAGCACCATTGGGGCCTATCACACCCACGATACCGCCTGGGGGAAGGCGAAAGCTAAGGTCATTTATAAGAGATGTTCCGTCAAATCCTTTGGAAATGTTTTTGGCCTCTATGACCATGCTTCCTAAACGAGGTCCTGCCGGGATAACAATTTGGGCTTCTTTCGTCGAAATATTCTTAGATTCTGCCAACAGTGTATCATAGGCAGAAACACGGGCTTTGCTCTTGGTTTGGCGCCCCTTCGGTGATTGGCGGATCCAGTCTAGTTCTCGGTCTAGAGCTTTCTTTTGGGCGGCTTGCTGTTGGTTTTCAACAGAGAGGCGTTTTTGCTTAGCTTCAATCCAGGCAGAATAGTTGCCTTCATAGGGGATACATTCGCCACGGTCTATTTCGAGAATCCATTGGGTAATATTGTCTAAGAAGTAACGATCATGGGTCACCAGAACGACAGTGCCAGTGTATTCCTGTAAGTGACGCTCAAGCCAGGCAATAGATTCTGCATCCAGGTGGTTAGTAGGTTCATCCAAGAGAAGAATATCGGGATGTTGTAACAAGAGTCGACAAAGGGCTACTCTGCGTTTTTCACCACCTGAGAGTTTGGAAATATCCGAATCTCCGGGTGGGCAACGGAGGGCATCACGGGCAATTTCAGCAGTTCGTTCAATTTCCCAGCCATCTACGGCATCAATTTGTTCCTGAAGGGCTGCTTGCTCATCCAAAAGAGCCGTCATCTCATCATCACTTAGCTCTTCTGCAAAGCGCGCGCTGACGGCATTGAATTTATCTAAGATGGCTTGAGTTTCGGCGAGTCCATCCATGATGTTGCCTTTGACGTCCTTGGCCGGATCGAGTTCTGGTTCTTGCGAGAGATAGCCAACGCGCATCCCTTTTGCTGCCCAAGCTTCTCCATTGAATTCCTTATCTATGCCAGCCATGATCCGGAGCAAAGTGGTCTTACCCGATCCATTGATTCCAATGATGCCAATTTTTGCCCCGGGCAAAAAAGAAAGCCAAACATTTTTCATAATCTCACGACCACCAGGAAATACTTTCTGAAGGTCTTTCATCACGTACACATATTGAGGTGCTGACATGGATATCCAATCTTTTCAAAAACATTAATACTGGTGGGCCCGGCAGGACTCGAACCTGCGACAACACCGTTATGAGCGGTGCGTTCTAACCAACTGAACTACAGGCCCCTGGGGCACATTACCCGAATTCACATATAGGTCAAGAATCTTTTGTGGGTAGGGGCAAGGATCTAGCCGCTTTTACGGAATTAGCAGAAATAGGACTGTAATATGTGTTGCAGGGTATGCTACCTGTTTATATATCATTGTTGGGAAGTTGGTTCGAAAGAGTCGTAGGAAATGAAACAGGAAGCTTATCTTATTGAAAATTCAGTGGAAGATTCCCATTGGTGGTTCGTGGGTCGTCGGAATTTATTTAATAATGTTTTGCAAAAGCTTTCCCTCCCACGTTCTTCGAGGGTTTTAGATGTTGGTTCTAGTACGGGAACAAATTTGCGTCTTCTCAAGGATCAGGGCTTCACAAGATTTGAGGGTTTGGCTATGAGCAATGACGCAATTCGTTTTTGTGAAGAGAAGGGACTTGGACCTGTGAGGCTTGGGAATATATGTAAAGCTCCTTATGAGGCAGATGAATTTGAGTTTATTTTTGCGACAGATATTCTCGAGCACATTGAGGATGATACGCGGGCTCTGAGAGAGATCATGAGGATTCTCGTGTCAGGAGGACAGCTTTTATTGACTGTTCCGGCCTTTAATTTTTTATGGGGGAAGCAAGACGATGTTTCATTGCACAAACGTCGTTATCGCTTAAAATCTCTAGTGAAATTATTAGAGCAGGCTGGATTTAAAGTACAAAAGAGTTTCTACTTTAATTATATGCTTTTTTTTCCAATATGGTTTGGGCGTCTTTTGATAAAATGGCTAAACGTGAATATTGAGAGTGAAAATCAAGTCAATTCTCCTCTATTAAATAAGATATTAACTTGTATTTTTTCTGTGGATATATGGTCAGCACAAGTTATAAGGCCCCCTTTTGGAGTGTCGATATTTGTTTTATGTCAAAAACCTGAGCAGTGCGTGAAATGATCACACAATAACTTCCCACTTTCGCTTGTTGTTTTATTTTCATCAACGCGAATCTTGAGGCACTGTATATTAAATTCTTAAACACTCAGACTGAACAACATGGATGAAATGGCTCTGTAATTCTGCTAGAATCACACGTATGGACCTCAAAAAGAAAAGAGACAAAGGGGAAGAGCATGAATATAATTGTGGCTAATCATCGCTCTTTTTATTTTTTACTATTCGCAATTATATTCTTTGTAGCGAGCTTCCAATCATCTTTTGCTGACCAGACAGAGCCAACTTCCACTGTCATTCAGCACGATCAAACAACGGTTGGTTCAGCGTCTTCTGGTGCGGTGCCTAATTCATTGTCGAAATCCACAGTTCTTAAAGTGGGTGTTGTAGAAGGAGCTCCCTTTGCAATGATGTCGGAGCAAGGAGATTGGGAAGGGTTGTCTATTGAGCTGATAGATCACATCAGCAAAGATCTTGGATATGAATATATTCTTGAAAAAACGACCGAATCGGAAGGGTTGAAGGAGGTAGATTCAGGAAAATTTGATATAATAGCGGGTGATACGCCCCTTCGTCAGGAACTTTTGATCTCCGATTATACCATTCCATATTTTGTGACCGGGTTAAGCATCGCCGTTTCTAAGGTGGATGAGAAATTTTATTCAGTTCTTAAGGATCATCTTGTATCTAAAAAGTTCATGGAGCCTTTGGGATTGTTGTTTGTGTTATGTCTTTGTTTTAGTTTGTTGCTATGGGCAGTAGAACGAAAAGCTAATCCGTCATTTCAAGGAGGCAGCCTTAGAGGTATTGGTGAAGGGCTTTGGTGGACATTTGTGACAATGGTTACTATTGGAGACGAAGCTCCCAAAACCATTTATGGACGATTAATAGCAGTTGCATGGATGATTAGTACGGTTGTTATCCTTTCCAGCCTTGTCGGGACTGTTGCCGGGGCTCTTACTACTCATGCTCTTCGTCCAGAAGTTTACGGCCCATCGGACTTATCAAGAGTGGAAGTTGGGACGATAGCGGGAGGTATTGGCGCAAAATATTTAGACAAGAGGCACCTAAATTATCAAACTTTTAAGACCGTACCAGCTGCGCTCGATAGCTTAGAATCTGGAAAGTTAAAAGCCATTGTTTTTTCGGAGCCAGTTTTGAGATACCAAGTGAAGAAAAACTATGCCAAAACCCTCAAGGTTCTTCCTAACTCTTTTACCTCTCAGTATTATGTCCTGATTACATCCAAAAATAGTCTTCTTCGTTTAGCGCTGAACAAGGCTGTTTTCAACATGTCCTATTCTGAAGAGTGGTTAGATATTCTTCACAAGTATATGGGGCATGTTCCTAGTCATCACTAGTTGGGGGGCTGGGTTTGAAAGGAAATAATTCATCCTTTTAAGGATCGGGGCAAATCTCCCATAACACCCATGGCGTGTTTCATGAGCGGCTTTTTGAGAGAAGGCATTTTGTCGATCAACCCGAAACCAAAGCTGCCCAGAGCCTTCAGCAGCTTACTATCATTCGAAAAAAAGCGAACGATGCCATCGGTTGAAGCCGTTAGTGTATGGACATCTACTTTGCGCCATTGTTCGTACTTCTCCAGAAGGAGAGAGCTTCCCAAATCTGTGCCAAGTTTGTGGGCATCAAGAAGGGTTTCTGCCAAAGCAGCCACATCTCGAAGACCCAGATTAAGGCCTTGGCCTGCCACAGGATGCATGGCGTGGGCAGCATCTCCTAACAGCACTAGCCGCTGGGCAATGCTAGATTTGGTCATGCCCATGATGAGGGGATACGACCAACGTTTTCCAGACAGTTGCGCATTTCCGTAATATGATCCCATGCGTTCTTTGAGAAGAGTGGAAAGAGTATTTTCATCTAAGTTCATCAAGGCCTTAATTGTTTCTGGCTGATCTGACCAGACAATAGAGCTACGATGGGAAAACTTGGATTTACTATTTTCTACATCATTCATGGGGAGGGCAGCGAAAGGACCTGTTCCATAAAACTTTTCATAAGCAAGCCCATTGTGTGGGTGCTCATGATGAACGACGCACACTAAGGCGTGTTGATTGTATGGAATTTCTGTGAATTCAATTCCGGCCTTTTCTCGAATCTTAGAATTACGACCATCGGCGGCAATAACCAATGACGTACGGATTGTGTGCCCACTCTTAAGGGTCGCAATTACGCCCGTCGATGATTTCTCAAGGGAGAGAATTTGATCAGGCGCTCGAAATTGGATTGCCTGTTGTGAATTTATGGCTTCCACAATAGCTTTTCGAAGAAGAGGGGCTTCAACCATATAGCCTAACGGTTTGTGTACCAATTGATGATCATAGTGGAGTGTGGGACCCGAGGTGCCCTCACAGACTTTGATATCTGTAATAGGGGTTGCTTTTTCTGATATGCTGTTCCAAATATTTAATGATTTTAGTAAGTTATACGATCCATGTGAAAGAGCATAGACGCGACCATCCGAACTTGCTTTGAGAAAAGTTTCTGGTGCAATGTGATCTACTAAACATACCGAGAGACCTTCTTGGGCCAGAGCACATGCCAGTGTGCCTCCAGTGGGTCCGCTTCCGATAATGAGAACGTCATGTGTTTTGGTTGTGTTCGTCATTTTCCCTCTCAGTAAAGAATATCTAACATGATGTACCATTAGAACACGAGTTTTTTTAATAGCTATGGTGAAAATTTAGATTTTCATATAAATTGTGATGAGAGTTTATGGAATTCGATTTAGTTAGTGGAGTGAGAATGGAAAAGGTTATTCAACACATTGGAGAATGGATGCAGTCTCATTCATTTTATTTTTTTGGAATAGATATTATGGGGATCGTACTTCCGCTCCTTGTATTCTCCTTTTTTATATTACTTAGGAAATTGTTCGCAGTTGTTGTTCTTAAATTGCTTCGTAGAAAAATTCACAAACTGAATCTTGAGGGCGTTGATGATTTGGTTAGAGCTTTAGAAGCACCGTTGAAATTTTTGTTCGTTATTATCGGGTTGTTTTGTTTTCTTGAGCTTATGAAGCTTCAAGGACTTTTTGTGAAACTTGATAATCGAGGCATTGTTACGTTAACGGCCTTTACCTTTTTTTGGGCTTTATTTCGGTTGCCAAAGCCAGTTTTGGATTTATTAGACAAGCACAGCAATCTTTTTGATAAGAGCAGTTTATTCGATTTGAAGTCCCTATTTTTTCATATTTGGAAGAGCTTCATTGTAATTGTAGGTCTTATCCTAATTTTGGATGTTTGGGATTATAACGTAACGGCTTTTGTTGCTTCATTAGGGATTGCTGGTGCAGCCGTTGCCTTGGCTGCTAAAGATACGGTTTCAAACTATTTTGGATCCCTCGTGATCTATTTAGATAGGACTTATAAGAAGGGTGATTGGATAAAGACTTCTGGAACAGAAGGTATTGTCGAGTTTGTTGGTATGAGATCCACGAAAATTAGGACTTTTGATAAAGCATTAGTGACGGTTCCAAATAGTGTAGTTGCAAATGATACCATAACAAATTGGTCTAAGATGCCTTGCCGACGTGTTAATACAACCATTGGAGTGGAGTATGGGACCACCAAAAAGCAAATAGAAACAATCATCAAAAAGATTCGAAAGTATTTGTTTAGTAATCCAGATGTTAGAACAGAGGGGGTGTTGACCATCATCAACTTCCAGGGATTTGCGGCAAGCAGTTTAGACATCCGTATTAGTTTTTTCATAAAAACAGTCAAACGGGCGGAATTCATGCAGGTACAAGAAGATTGCCTGCTTGCCATAAAGGGGATTGTGGAAGGAGACGGGGTTAAATTTGCTTTCCCCAGTCAGTCCATTTATGTGGAGAGTCTGCCAGAGGCCATGTCCAAGAAGCAGGGGAAGTGATATTGGTCTATCGTGCTCCTAGATAGAAGTATGCGGCCTTGTATCCCGTCTTTGTTTCTCCAAAGAGTGTTTTTGCATGGAGGGGCGGCAAAGTTTTTTTCTTAAAGTTGGCTTTTTGTAACTTAGGTTTCGGAGGAACTTCGGAAATAGGACGAACTACGACGTTTCTTAAAGGGTGAGTTGAAATATTAGAGGTGTACATCACAAGTGTTTGAGCATGTGTATTGGTGGCGCGAACCTGGTCAACTCTATTGCCCCGGAAGACGGCTTGCTTGAAGAAGCTTCTATCGAATATTTTATTCTCTTTAGATTGGCGTCGTGTGGACCATATATCATAGACTCTGTTGCGATACTTCTCGTGATGTTTTCTAATGCTAGAGTGATAGTGGGCAACAGCCATTTTCCAGGATTTGAGGTCTGTATGAAGATCTGTCAGAAATGAGGCGGCATAGGCCACGTTTGACTTTGGATCGAAGGCCTCATCCAGATTCTGAAAGGCTGTTGGATGATATTTAAGATTGATTTGCATACATCCCACATCAATGCTTTTGACTCCCTGGGCTTGTAGTGCTTTCACTTTTTTAATGGCTTCGTCCTTGCTAGACAGATAGTACCCCGCTTTCTTTGTACCGATAGTCCAAGGCCAGACAACAACCTTTCCTTTCGTGTACTTGCCTGATTCAGCAATTCCTATGGAGAGAAGGAGTTGGGCAGGGATTCCCGATTGTGACTCCCATTTTGCAATTGGGGTATGGCAAAGTGCCGCCACTTTGGGAGCACTCTGGGCTGTGTGTAGCTGGATCAGTGTAGCATAAACTATGAGGCTTACCCATTTCAGGGCAAGAGATAATCTCCCATACATAAAATTGCCTATTTTTTATCCCTGTTACCTATACTTATAACATACTTTGGCAACTTAGCCCATTGTTTTGAGTGCCTTTTTCCCGCCATGATCCCATAGAGTTAAAAAATGATGAAACGGTCTTGTCTTGGGAGGACTTTCCCCGTACCACTAAATAACAGGTGAGTACATGTATGGGATAAAGGAATGATTCGAAAACTTTTTCAGATTTTAATTTTTGTGGGGCTTCTTTTGGGACAAGGGGAACTCTTGGTCTCTCCTGCAAAGGCCGAGCTTATTGTTGAGGTTACGCAAGGAAATGTAGACCCGCTTCCCATTGCGATTCCCAACTTTCAGGAAGACTCAAACTGGAAAGGCATGGGGAAGGAGATCTCCAAAATTGTATCAGATGATATGGAAAACTCGGGTCTTTTTCATGCTATTGATCATAGATCCTTTATTGAAGATCCTCAGAAAATTAAAGAGATGCCTAGGTTTCCTGATTGGCGTCTTATAAAGGCCCAGGCGCTTGTGACGGGGAGGGTGATTGGAATGGGCCCCGGTAAGATGCGTGTGGAATTCCGACTTTGGGATGTATTTTCCCAACGTCAGATAGAGGGCATTGCCTACACCTCAAGTAAGGACGGATGGCGCCGGATAGCCCACCGGATTTCAGATGCCATATATAAGAGACTTACTGGGGAAGATGGCTATTTTGATACGCAGCTTGTCTATGTTTCTGAAACGGCACCTAACAAGAAAAAGAATACGCGTCGTTTAGCTATTATGGATCAGGATGGCGCGAATCACCAATTTCTTACGCCAGGAGACCATCTTACTTTGACGCCACGTTTTTCAACAACGGATCGGCTGATAACCTATATGTCCTATGCCAAAAATACTCCGCGTGTCTATTTGATGGATCTAAATACCCAACAAAAGAAACTTTTGGGTGATTTTCCTGGGATGACATTTGCCCCTCGATTTTCTCCCGATGGGAAAAAAGTTATCATGAGCCAGTCTCTCAAAGGGCTTTCATCTATCTATACCATTGATTTAAAAACAAATAAGGTCGTGAAACTCACGAACTCTCCGGGAATCGATACGTCGCCTTCGTATTCTCCGGATGGATCCAAAATTGCTTTTAATTCGGACCGAGGTGGGAGATATCACATCTATGTTATGGGTTCAAATGGACGAGGAATTCAGCGAATCAGCAAAGGAGAGGGGCGCTATGCAACGCCTGTCTGGTCTCCTAGAGGTGATTTAATTGCATTCACAAAGATTCATAATAAACAGTTTTATATAGGTGTTATGAAACCTGATGGGAGCGGAGAGCGCTTATTAACGTCAGGATTCATTGTAGAAGGTCCAACATGGGCACCAAATGGGCGCGTTATCGTTTATACCCGTCAGACGCCCTCCGATCGAAGGGGAAGAGGTGGTAATAGTAAGCTGTATTCCATTGATATAACAGGCCGCAATGAAAGGATCATAGCGACACCAACCCATGGATCGGCACCAGCGTGGTCATTTCTAAATAAGGTTTAGTGAAAACCTTGTTGATTCAAAAGGAAATTGGGATTATAGTTAGGGAATGGAGCATCCATTGATCACCAGAATGCTGATGGGGACGGCTCGGAAAAGTAAGGAATTAAGAAAGGGATAAGAAGAATGGATTTAAAGAAAATCGCTTCAGTTTCATTACTAGCAGTAGCTATAGCTGCTTGTGGATCAGATGATGAAGATAGGGGCGAATGGGATGCTCCTTATATGGCTTTTGAGGAAGAAGTTCTTCCAGGGAGTCAGGCGGACTTTGCTATTGAGGCTGGAGATCGCGCATTTTATGCATTTGATATGTATAATTTGAATGCAGAATCTCAGGAAACTATTGAGCGTCAGGCTGAATGGCTTAAGGCATATGATGATGTGGATCTTAGTATCTCGGGTCATTGTGACGAACGCGGCACACAGGAATACAACCTAGCATTAGGACAGCGTCGAGCTGATTCTCACAAGAATTACTTGGTAGCGCTTGGTATCGATCCTAGACGCATAGAAACAATTAGTTATGGTAAGGAGCGCCCCATAGTTGAGGGATCAACTGAGGCTGCTTATGCACAGAATCGTACGACTATCATAACGTTGGATCAATAATCTCTCCGTTATCACATGATGATGGACATGAAAGACCCCCGAGAGTGATCTTGGGGGTTTTTCTATCAGAGATCAGATTTAATGGTTGATACAAGGCGTTTTTCAGTTCTCTGAAATCCGTTCTTTTCCCTCTGATTTTATGGATCCCGCGATGCCAACTCACTCTAGGACTCACCGGCTTAAGACGCCGGTTCGTCTAGAGTTCCTAGGCTCCGGGAAGACGGCGTTTTTATCGTCTTCCCGGCCATTAGAAATATTTGGCAAGCCGGAGGCGCGCCTTAGGATTTCTTATGAGCGCGGGATCCAGGCATCAGCTGGAAGCCAGAACTCAGCCTCATACGTTGCAGTGTGGCCAAGATTAATGCTTCAGGGGATCTGACGCGTGGACTCAATTGTCTGCTTTGTTATGTGAATAATCATCACCCAAGATCTGCGGCATGCTTTCGAACAATCATCAACAATGCTCCCAATATTTCCGGCACACCTTCTTTCGTGACAGCGGATAGGGGGTAAATAGGCGACTTACAAACTTTTTTGAGGTCTTTGAGCTTCTTCTTTAACTCTTTCTCAGATAGGGCATCAATCTTATTTAGCCCTACAATTTCATTCTTTTGTTCAATATCATGGCCGTATTGTGTCACTTCTTCTCGGATGGTCTTATAAGACTGCGCTACGTCTTCTTCGGTCCCATCGATAAGGTGCAAGAGAACGCCACAGCGTTCGATGTGTCCTAAAAAGCGTGTGCCTAGGCCTGTTCCCGTGTGTGCGCCTTCTATAAGTCCGGGGATGTCAGCCATGACGAATTCTTGCTCATTAACGTAAACCACACCCAGTTGGGGGGCGAGGGTTGTGAATGGATAATCGGCGATCTTGGGGCGAGCCCGAGATACAACACTCAGGAAAGTGGATTTTCCAGCATTGGGAAGTCCTAAAAGACCCGTATCAGCAATAAGCTTGAGGCGAAGCCAGATCCATCTTTCTTCTCCAGGGAATCCTGGATCAAATCGTCGGGGCGCCCGGTTTGTTGAGGACTTAAAATGCTCGTTTCCATATCCCCCGTGACCGCCTTTGGCCAGGACAACTTTTTCACCAAGGGTCGTAAGATCGGCAATAAGTGTTTCTTTATCGTCTTCGAAGATTTGTGTCCCTACGGGGAGTTTGACGGTAATAGAAGATCCAGAGGCGCCTGTACGATTTTTTCCCATGCCATGATGTCCACGCCTGGCTTTGAAATGCTGGCTATATCTATAATCGATAAGCGTATTGAGTCCACCGACGGCTTCGGCAATAATGTCGCCACCACGTCCACCATTCCCTCCGTCGGGGCCTCCAAACTCGATATACTTTTCTCGGCGAAAGCTCATACAGCCGGCACCGCCATCACCGCTTTTGACAAAGACTTTTGCTTCATCTAGGAATTTCATCGAGACCGTCCCTTACTATATAAAAAGTAAACTATATGGAGACAAACAAAAGGGGGAACAGCATGCCATTCCCCCTGGGTATTACTTATAAACTTAACCGTTAGTTTGCAGATTCAATGGCAACGTAGGTTCGGCCCTGAGCTTTGTGCAAAAATTTAACCTTACCCTCTGTGAGAGCAAATAAGGTGTGATCTTTCCCCATGCCGACATTCTGTCCTGGGTAGTATTTGGTTCCACGCTGGCGGGCAATAATATTGCCAGCAAGAACGGATTCACCACCGTACTTTTTGATGCCGAGGCGGCGACCTGCTGAATCGCGACCGTTCCTGGAACTACCGCCAGCTTTCTTATGTGCCATCTTTCAAACTCCTTTTCGAATAAACTACTTTTTCTTCGCCGGAGAAGCTTTAGCAGCAGGCTTTTTGGCTGCGGGCTTCTTAGCGGTTGTGGTCTCAGACTTCTTAGTGGGGGCTGCTTTTTTAGCTGGCGCCTTCGTCGTGGCCTTAGTAGGTGCACTCGTTGCCGTTTTGGCTGGTGCTTTTGCGGGTGCCTTTGTTGCAGTGGCTTTCGTCGCTGCTGTTTTTGCCACGCTGGATTCCTTTGATTCAGTCTTGGGCTTTGGAGCGGCTGTCGTCTTTTTCGCAGTTGCTCCGGGAGCCAATACTTCAACAATCCTTAGCACTGTTTGATCCTGGCGGTGCCCTTTTTTCCGGCGATAGTTATGGCGGCGCTTCTTTTTAAAGACAATAATCTTTTTTGCGCGGCCCTGTTCTTCAACAACGGCCTGGACTCTTGCACCTTCAATACGTGGGGTGCCGACAGTGGTCTTTGAGCCATCACCGATCATTAGCACGTGATCTAAGGAAACAGTAGCACCTTGTGTCGCTGATAATTTTTCAACGGTAATCTTATCATTGGCTTGAACTTTGTACTGTTTTCCGCCCGTTCGAATAATTGCAAACATATTTGACTCTCATACTTGGGTTTAAGGCCTTTAAACTCTATTCAAAAGGGTATACCCACCTTTAGCAACTTTTGCAAAGGTTTTATTTAATGCCCCCCTCAGTTTGTGAAAACAATATCGAATTCAAAGAGAAGGGGCAACACTTTCCAGAGGGGGCTATGGTGAAATTGAGTGCTAAGCGTGCAAATTTAGCGTGGAATTTTCTTCTAGATACTGCTTAAGCCCTTTGACATATATTTTGTCGTCCAGCTGATAATCCACGGCTCCAGGATAAATAACCGTCATTTCATCAAGGGCTAAGTCTGCACTAGTAATCCTCATGGACTTGGTCATTTTAGGAGCGTCTGTGTATTTGAACTCAAATCCTTTCTTGTTATTTCCCTCAAAAATCAGCAAGTCGATTTCCGCACCCGTATGAGTGGCCCAAAAGTAACAGTGGTGAGGTTTTACTTGGCGAACCCGAACAACTTCTTCTAAGGCAAATCCTTCCCATGAGGCTCCAAGCTTTGGATTAGTTTGAAGGTCATACTCACTAAAAATATTTAACAACGTATGTAATAATCCGCTATCACGAAAATAAATTTTCGGCGCCTTCACTTGTCGTTTTTTAATGTTTTCTTGCCAGGGCTGCAGCTGCCGAACCATAAAGGTGCCCGTAAGGATGTCGAGATATTTGCGAATAGTGGTATCTGCACTTCCGAAGGAACGTCCAAATTCGGAGGCATTAAATATATTTCCATGATAATGGGCCAACATTGTCCAAAAGCGTCTCAATGATACAGCAGGGATCTGGATTCCTAGATTAGGAATATCTTGTTCCAGAAAAGTTGTTATATAAAATTCTCTCCAATCATTGCTTTCCTCTATATTTGGAGCCAAATAGGATCTAGGGAAGCCACCGCGGAGCCATAACTTATCTAAATTATGTGTTTCCAGGTAGGAAAAGGGCGGTAATTCAATGTAGGCAATTCGTCCGGCTAAGGTCTCGGCTGACTTATTTATAAGCTCTCGTGAAGCGCTTCCTAAAATTAGAAAACGAGCCTTAGAATCTTCACGATCAACAAGAACACGCAGAGTTGCAAATAAACTTGGCATCAATTGAATTTCATCAATGATGACTAATCCTTCTAATTTTTCTAACACCAGCTGAGGTTTTTGCAACCTTTCGTAATCTCGAGCATCCTCCAAATCGAAGTAATTTTCTCTATTTGCTGAATTCTGGATATTTGCATATTTACGTGCAAGGGTCGTTTTCCCACACTGTCTCGGTCCCAAAAGCCCTACTATTTGATGGGATTTAAAATATTTTGATATGCGTTCAATATATTGTTTTCTTTCCATTTATCAAGTTTACATTGAAATCTCGGTGGTGTCCACCGAATTTTCAAGGAAGAATATTTAAAAAAGTGGGATAATTTGTGATTTTAGTTACATAATTTGTTAAAGATGATCACAATTTCAAATATAATCTTTTGATAAATATATAAAATATTGATTACATTGAAATCTCGGTGACGCTAGCCGAGATTTCAATGTAAAAATGAAAGGTTTTCAGATTTACATAACACCGAACTCTCTTCGCATGCTCAACCATATTCCCTCCCACATTCTGCACCACAAATAAAAAACTTTGATCAGCATCCCTTTTCTGTTAGTCTGCGCGGCTAGTATTAGGAAAAGTAGTCGATGTCGAAAATTAAATTAAGATCTATTCTGATTTTATCATGCTTGGGTGTGGCTTTTTGTGCTTTTGTCCTCCCTACTTTTTTTGGCGGGGGAAAGGATACTAAGGAGAAGCCTAAAACCATAGAAGTGGTGAAGGTAAGCTTAGGATCCATCACGCTTACGGGAAGGATGTTAGGGACGATTCAGGCCAAGAAGAGAACGACTCTGAAAGCAAAAAAGGATGGCACTCTATACATGATGTATGCCCAGGAGGGTGAGTCTGTGAAAAAGGGTGCGGTGCTTGGGAGTTTAAGGAATGGTGATCTTTCCAGAAAATATGAGTTAGCCCTGTCGGCAGAAGGTCTCGCGCAAAAGCATTATGACCGGATGCGAACACTGTATGAAGCTGGAAATATTTCTGAGCGCGCGGTGGAAGAGAGAAAGAAGGATTTGCTGCAGGCACAGGTAGCATTGGAAGACTCAAAGGGTGCTTTGAGAAAATCAGAGTTTAGGGCCAGTTTTGATGGCATCTGTGGTGTTTTTAAAGTGGCAGAAGGGGCCTATGTAAAGGAAGGCGATGAGATTGTCACAGTCTATGATCCCAAAGACTGTGTGGTGGAGTTCGAAGCACCAGAATCTATTTTATCTCAACTTTCCGTAGGCCAGAAAGTACATGTTGGTGCTGTTGAAGGGAGTATTGCTTCGTTCCAAATGGTTCTAGATACAAAGACCCATATGGGGGCTGGCAAGGCAAACTTAGTGTCTTTCCCCTCGATTATGGGTGCGGCGACTACTATGGAAGTGGAACTTCAGACAAAGCATGATGTCCTTGTTTTGCCAAAAGAAGCTGTCTTTTTGAATAATGGAACGTCCCATGTGTATTCAGTAAGGGAAGAAAAGGCAGTGCTTCTTCCCGTGAAATTGGGTCTGCAAACGCAAGACTCGGTAGAGGTAATAGAAGGCTTGTCAGAAGGAGAGCAGGTAATTCTTAGAGGCCAGAGAAGCCTCCATGATACCCAGCCTGTAAAGATTTATACCAGCGAAGTGTAACCCATGACGATTTCAGAGTTTTTCATTAAGCGACCAATTTTTGCCATTGTGTTGAATGTGTTATTCATCGTGGTTGGGCTTTTGTCATATCGTAGCCTGACGGTACGTGAATACCCGGAGGTATCTACCCCTTCTTTAACTGTTCGTATCTCTTATCCCAATGCAAGCCCACAGGTCATTGAGTCTGAAGTGACGTTTCTTGTTGAGGATGCCCTTGCTGAAGTCCCGAATCTTTCGTTGATGGCCTCTTCTTCTAAAGAAGGGGAATCGGAAGTTCGTCTCAAATTTAAAGAGGGCACTTCCGTCAACTCTGTCCTTTCTAAAGTCCGTGAATCTCTTGCACAGATAAAGAGTGATTTGCCCAAAGATGTTCAAGATCCAAAGATTCGACAAGAAGCAAATGAGACTCAGGCGCTCATATATGTTTCTCTCACCAGTGATCATCTTGAATCTTCGGACTTAACTCACCTGGCAAACTTGCACCTCAAAAATGCTTTTAGAAGCCTCTCTGGGGTGGCTTCCGTGGATGTCATAGGGCGTCCCTATGTCATGGAAATTGCTTTGGATCGTCTAAAAATGTTCTCTTTCGGCGTAACCCCAAAAGGGATATCCAAAGCCTTGGAAGACCATAACGTGGCACTTCCCTCTGGAAAGCTTGCTGGGGAAATTCCCGTTACAATGGATTTAAAAGCGAAGTCCGATGAGGATTTTGGGTCCATTGTTGTGAAACAAAAGGATGGAGATGTTGTCTTTCTTAGAGATGTTGCTGATATCCGACTTAAAGATGACGATTCTTGGCGAATTCGGGTGAATGGCAACCCGGGTATTTTGTTAGGCATCAAAAGGGCAGGAGACGGGAATCCGCTGGAAATCTCACGGGATGTTCGTGAGATTCTGCCTGGGCTTCAAAAAAATCTTTCTGAAGGTGTCTATGCTGAAATCGTGAAAGATGATGCTGATTTTATCAGAGCCTCTCTGAGCAGCATCAAAAATTCTTTGATTGAAGCCGTTGTTTTGGTGCTGCTTATTATTTTCCTTTTCTTACGGAATCTAAGAGCCTCATTGATTCCTCTTGTGACCATTCCTGTGTCCGTTTTGGGAACATTTGCGATTCTTTCCCTTTTCGGATTCTCCATAAATACCATAACGTTGTTGGCACTTGTTTTGGCAATTGGCCTGGTAGTTGATGATGCCATTGTGGTGTTGGAAAATATATTCCGTCATGTGGAGGCGGGGATGTCTCCACAGGAGGCGGCTAAGAAGGGCAGCAAGGAGATTAGCTTCGCTATCGTGGCTATGACAGGCACTCTAGCAAGTGTATATGCCCCCATTGCGTTCATGCAGGGAGCTATGGGTCAAATTTTTGTTGAGTTCGCTGTGGCGCTGGCCGGAGCTGTTCTAGTTTCTGGAGTGGTTGCACTAACACTGTCTCCTATGATGTGCTCCAACATTCTGAGGGCACATAATGGAGAAGTTCTCCCATCCATCTCCAATTTCATCCAAAGACTGACAGACAACTATAAGAATTTACTTGGCCGTGTGATGTTATATCCCAGGTGGATTATGGGGGGAGCTTGCCTTCTTTTAGCGTTATGCGTCGTCTTTTTTAAGATTCTGCCAGGAGAATTGGCGCCTAAAGAAGATCGTGGGGTTCTGGGAGTCTTTATGGAACCGCTTACGGCAAGTTCTAAAGAAGTTATGGACGAGTACGTTAAAAAGGCTGAAACTCTCGTTAAAGATGTTCCTGAAGCAAAGCAAAATCTAACTTTTATCGGAGATTGGGGTGGGAATGTTGTTCTTCCGTTGAAGAGTTGGTCAGATAGAGGGCGGTCTGCTGGACAGATTACGGAAGATTTGCGAGAAAAAGTTAGGGTCATTCCGACGGTTTCAACACATGTTTGGAATTGGGATAGCGGTCTTCCTGGGCTGGAAGGGATGGGAGAGGATTCAGATATTACTCTCTACGTCTTAACCGTTGGGACCTATGAAGAACTCTTAAATCGTATCGAAAAATTTACGAAAGAATGCCGTGATGATGGTGTTTTTAAAAGCGTATATCATAGATTGAAGCTAGGAGAACCGGGGTACAATTGTGTGATTGATCGTCAGAAAATGGCCAAAGCTGACTTTGAACCAGAAGATATCTCTAAAGCGCTGGAAATTTTTCTTGATCGTGCCAAGTCCACGTCGTTTTACAAAGAAGGTCAGAAATATGATGTTCGACTCACGGGGCAAGATAGCCCTCAAGATTTGAGCGAAGTATATGTTTCTAATAAAGAGGGCGCTCGTGTTTCACTGGCATCATTTGCGACTTTAGAGGAAGTTGGTTTGCCCCAGTCTTTAGAGCATGTGAACCAAATGCGATCCACAACCTTTAGTGCTACGCTTAAGCCCGGCCAAGATTTTGCTGCAGCTGTGGACTATTTGAAAAAGAAAGTCGACTCAACTTTTCCATCTGGGTACTCGGTTGCCTTTACGGGAGCGGCCGAAAAGTATCAGGAGTCTTTTGTTGAAATGATGATCCTTTTCGGGATTGCCCTTATCTTCATCTATTCTATTTTGGCCATACAATTCGAAAGTTTTACCGATCCTCTAATGATAATGTTTACAGTACCGCTGGCGTGTTGTGGCGCTCTCTTAACCTTATGGCTCTTTGGGCAGAGTCTGAACATTTTTACCCAGATTGGATTAATCACTCTTGTGGGGCTTATCACCAAACATGGGATTCTTTTGGTTACCTTTGCGAATCAATTGTGTAACGAAGGAAAACAAGCTTCAGAAGCCATTCGCGAAGCATCCGTACTTCGCTTTCGTCCGATCTTAATGACGACAGGGGCCATGGTCTTTGGAACGATTCCACTCTTAATATCCAGTGGGGCAGGGAGTGAGGCTCGTTTTGCCATAGGTTGCGTCCTCGTAGGTGGGCTGCTCTTGGGGACTGTTTTAACACTCTTCGTCATTCCTGTTATTTACACATCTGTCAAAAACAGCTCTCTGTACTCTCGACTAAAAGTAGCATAATTTTCTGCTTTTCCTTGCACTGTTGACTGGTATAACGCTATAAAATCAATAGTACTCGGAGTGTAGCTCAGCCTGGTAGAGTACTGCCTTCGGGAGGTAGGAGCCGGAGGTGCGAATCCTTTCACTCTGACCAGGAGTTGATTTGTTAAGGGAATTGATTTATCCCAAGAATTAGGTTGTTTCGGGATTTCCGGAAATAAAATTATTAAAGTGATAGAAAATGCCACGAATGCGAAATACTGTTTCAAAGAGAACTCTTTTTCCACCAATCTTTAAATCCTTTTTTAAACTGCGAGCTACAGAAGGTCTGGGTTTTGTTCTCGTTATTTCGGGAATTGTTTTGGGATTGAGCCTTTTGTCTTACGATCGGACCGATCCCTCATGGAATGTTGCCGTGGATGCCCATATTGTGAGGAACTTTGTGGGTCCTTTTGGTGCCGTTTTGGCGGATCTTTTTCAACAACTTATGGGAATAGCAGGCTGGGTTCTTGTTCCGCTTCTCGTTGTTTGGGGGGTGCGTGTTTTATTACATCGTCCCCCAACCTATCCGTGGTTGAAGCTTTTGATATTGCCCAGCGTCCTTGTTCTTTGGGCCATATTTTGGACAGCCTTGCCTCTTCCTAAGGAGTGGGGTTTTTTGGGAGGGAGCTTGGGATATTTAGGACTTGAGCTGCTGAAGACAAT
>Ga0066610_10000221_pt1 | contig 41365 bp, 38 predicted proteins | sample SaaInlV_DNA_165m_FD_60375 | JGI IMG/M metagenome (GOLD analysis project Ga0066610, IMG submission 60375) | Marine microbial communities from expanding oxygen minimum zones in the Saanich Inlet - SI075_LV_DNA_165m | ecosystem: Environmental > Aquatic > Marine > Unclassified | place: British... | reverse complement strand
AAGCAGACATGTCACCTTTTGCTATTTTTTTCACAAAATCATCTGATAAATTTTTTACTTTCATGCTGTTGGCCACGGTTGAATACCTTTTATTTATTCTTAATTTGAGTTGTGTGCAGCAGAATAACAAAAAATACTATGGAGTAGCAAGAAAATCCTCAGACATTGCAAGAGTGTAGTCACCCTCATTATTATCTATCAATTTAGCACTATTATATTTTGATATGTTTCACATTAGGAAGTTATTGTTATTAGGTCTCTTCACAGTAAATATGTATAGCGTGTTCAATATTTGTCCTTGATATTGGATTATACAGCGATACAGCGATACAGCGATACAGCGATACAGCGAAATTGCTTAGGTATGGAGTGTCAAATTACTGATAACATTGATAAGACTGATTTGTAGCAAGTTGAACAAAAAAACATGCGCAATCTCGTTAGTTCACCGGAGTGTCAAGCATGCTCTAAGCTTGCTTTGGACTTAGAATTAAATAGTAATTATGCATGTGCCTTAGCAGCAAAATATATCTAGTGATATCATAGCAAAGTGGCGTCACAAGGTTTCCTGATATATTTGAGACTAAAATCCATCTGGATGTGGACTTAAATTCTTTAATCTGCGATTTTTAACGCGCCGTTCCTCTCTAGTATCTATAGCTTGAGTAGTCATTTCCCATCCATGCATTAAATTTTCTTTATTTTTAAGTGACTCTAATCGTTGTTTTTCATATTTCTTTGCTAAGGATTGTAGCCATCTTATTGGATCATCTATAGTGAAGGTTTGTTTCAAGTGCTCAATTAGCTGTCTAACCTCAGAAATATCAAGCTCTAAGACATTAGACATATATGAGTCTGATAAACTGCTACCCCACATGCATAACATATGACAAAGTAATTTAGGTAATGAAATATTGTTATTAGGACAAATTTCTTTTGAGGCAATACTGAGCAAAGTAGAATGGTTAATATCAGATGAATAACATAAAAATTTTAAAATAGTTAGTGAGTTCTGATCATTAAAAAATGTTTTACGAATTTTTTCGAGTAACTTGACTCGAGCAGGGAGCTCTAACGAGAGTAATATTTTAGACAAGCGAACAAGCATGCTGCCCGCCCTCTCTTCAAGGTTATGGCTGTTATTTTCACGATTATTTAATGGAATGTTTATCATCGTTAACCTAGCTTGAATTGCTAATAAAATTCTTTAAATAATAGCATGAGAGGCCAGTTTAATCTATTTACTTGCTCTTATGCACAGACTTAAAATAGATCAAGTGTTTTATAATTTGCTCTAATGGACCATAGGCGAAATCTTCTAACCAAAAATATGCACAAACAAGAGATAGAAAAAAAAATGCCATGCCGATGTTGGTTGCAGTATGGTCGCCAATACTACTATATAATCCTAAGCCATAGCCATAGCCATAGCCATAGCCATAGCCATAGCCATAGCCATAGCCATAGCCATAGCCATAGAATATAAGGCTGAAAATAAACCCATATGTTAGATAAAGTGTTAGTGTCATTCTACCTAAATAAGATAAGGGAAATATTAAATGTTGTATAATTTTATTAGCTAGAATGGAATTAATAATAATAAAAATCAATGGTGGCAATATCGGCAGTAAATAGATTAATCCATAATATAGAATATTGTTGGTGAGAAAATTTAATATTGAATAAGATAACAGTAATGATAAAGTAGTATAAAAAAGGATTTTAGATTTTTTAAAGAAATTGATTTTGCAATAATACATTCCTAGTGACATTAATAACAGTAGTTTTAAGTGGTAAATAATATAAATGAATGTCCAGCCTGGATTCTTGTTTATTTGGAAATAACCCCGGAAATTATAAATATAAAAATCATTAATTCGCTTTAAAGTTATAGACGATAAACTATCTGTTGCTAAAAAAAAATCTAAATTATTTGAAGGACTATAAGGTGGGCCGATATAATGCAATGCCCAGGATACTGTAAAAATAGCTATACATATAATTACAATTAACCATAACAAATTTTCTTTTTTCAAATTGAACATTTCGGGCAATAATAAACAGAGAACTGCATAATTAATTAGAATATTGCCCCACCAAACTAAAACAAGATTTATCATTCCTTGTAATAGAAGAAGAAAACTTCTTTGATACCAAATTCTGATTGAAATATGGTTATCTCTTAATTTTTTCAAAAAAATTGCAGCGCTATATCCAACTAAAAAAGCAAAAATCTAATATGCCTTGTTAGATATTAATAAAAAAATCATATTTCCAACTTATTCATCTGAAACAGTAGTACCAAAGAAATAACCTTTATTGTGAGTCCATGGTGGTGAATTTATAAGATTTACGTTTACTAAAATCACACCAACTAAAGCCATTCCCCTTAGTATATTTATCTTGGTTTCTCTTTTAACTAAATTATTATTCATGCTAGATAACTCATTATCATGACAGTAATGTCTGTTTACACTTTATTTTGGCATGCAATTAAGTATGATATCAAAGTTAATATTTGTTCATCGAGAGAAGGCTTTTGTTACTAAAAGGCAGTAAGTAAGTTGACTTGAGCCTGGTTACTATATTAAGCTCAGAAGCTGTTCTTATAATAAAGTTGAGATTCTTACTAATGATTGAATATTTAGAAATTGTTACTATTCTAAGAAATTTTATTTGGAATGGTCCAACATTATTTCTATTGGTAATAACTGGTCTGTTCTTAAGTTTTAAATTACGATTTGTGCAATTACGATTTCTTGGGCATGGTTTTAGAACTTTATTCTCTTTAGGAGTGGATAAAAAAGATGGGCAGGGTGATTTAAGTTCTTTTCAAGCAATTATGACTGCAATGGCTGGTGCTATTGGAACAGGAAATATTACTGGTATTGCTACAGCTGTAATTGTTGGCGGGTATGGTGCTATTTTTTGGATGTGGGTGGTGGCTTTTTTCGGTATGGCCACAGCATATTCAGAGACTATTTTAGGACATCATTTTCGTACATTTAATGATGAGAATGAGGTTTGTGGCGGACCAATGTACACTTTGTCCAGAGGGCTAGGGTACAAAAAATTGGCAATATTTTTTGCCATATGTGGATCTATTTCAGCTTTTGGCTATGCCATGGTGCAATCAAATTCTGTAGTAGATGCTATTGTCACAATTGACCCAGAATTAAGCCGGCTTGTCGTTGGTGGAGTGGTGATGTTTGCAACGGCTATCGTTGTATTAGGAGGAATAAAAGTCCTAGGTAGAGTTGCCGCAGTATTAGTACCTTTTATGGCATTCTTATATTTAATAATGGGGGCACTAATACTAGTGTCAAATTTTGAGATGATCCCGCAAGCATTTAAAATGATCTTTATACAGGCATTTACTAGCGAGGCTGCAATAGGTGGTGCAATGGGCGGCGGGTTATTACTTGCTGTTCAAACCGGTGCACAATATGGAATATTTGCAAATGAAGCTGGTCTTGGAAGTTATGCAATATCTGGCGCAAGTTCCAGAGCGAATCCTGTTGAACAAGGAATTTTGTCAATGACTGGCGTGTTTATTGCAACTATGCTCGTATGTACCATGACGGGATTAGTTCTTGCTGTCACTAGTGATTTAGTACCTAAAGGACTAATCGGCTCACCGTTAGCAATGGCTTCATTTTCAAGCTTTCACTCCTCTTTTCGTTATGTGCTATTGGTAGGTTTAATTCTTTTTGCATTTACTACCATTTTAGCGTGGCAATATTATGGTGAAAAATGCACCGATTTTTTTCTAGGACAAAGAGTATCAGTTGCATATAGGATTATATTCTTAGGTGTGGTTTTGCTAGGTGCAGTTCTAGAATTAGATGCGGTATGGACTACTGCACATCTTGCCAATGGACTGATGGTTATACCAAATACAATATCAATCCTATTGCTTGCCTCTATCGTAAAGCAAAAAACAGAAGAATTCTAAAAAGGTAGTATAAAATGACAGTTATTGAAATTATTAATAGTATTAAAGATCACCTATGGGGATATTTAGTTTTAGAGTTGATGTTATTTGTTGGTATATATCAAACAATAAAATTAAGAGGTTTACAGTTTCGCTATTTATTTAAAGCATTCAAATTGCTTGGTAAACAGGGTAGTAGCAATACATCAAAAGTGAATGAGTTTGGTGAAAAGATTAAAGGTGATATTAATTCTTTTCAGTCACTTATGACTGCATTAGCTGGTTCAATTGGTACAGGTAATATAACAGGTATTGCTACCGCTGTGATGACTGGCGGTTTTGGTTCTCTATTCTGGATGTGGGTAATGGCTGCATTTGGTATGGCAACTGCATACTCCGAGACTTTGCTAGGGGTCAAATATCGAGAAACGAATGCTATGGGCAGCATGAGTGGTGGACCAATGTACTCTTTAAAAAATGGACTTAATTCAAAATGGTTGGCTACAACCTATGCTTTTCTAGCTGGGGTTGCAATCATTGGTATTGGGTGTCTTGTGCAATCTAATTCTATGGTTGATGCAATGGCCAGCGCATGTGATATACATCGAACTTTATATGGTGTCATCATAGCTGTTGCAGTGGGGGCAGTGATTATTGGAGGTGTTAAAAGTATAGGTAGAGTTGCTGGATATTTAGTTCCCATAATGGCGGTGCTATATATTGGTGCGGCAATAACAGTCTTAGTTTGCAATTTTGACCAAATTCCTGGTGCTATCAAATTGATAATATCAAGTGCATTTACAGGCCAAGCTGCTGTAGGGGGTTTTTTAGGTAGTACAATTGCTATAACCATGCAAAATGGAGTGCAATTTGGAGCATTTGCTAATGAATCAGGACTTGGTAGTTTGGCAATTGCCGGAGCAAATGCACAAGTTAAATCACCAGCACAGCAGGGAATGATGAGTATTTGTGGGGTGTTTCTGTCTACCATGATAATTTGTACACTTACAGGTTTGGTTTTGGCTGTTGCTGATGTGCAAGGTAGCACTACTGTTAATGGTCAAGTATTAGTTGGCTCCCCACTAGCTATGGCCGCATTTGCCAAAACATTTTCTTGGTTTAAATATCTAGTAATGTTGGTATTAAATTTGTTTGCTTTTACTACTATGTTGGCTTGGGGATACTATGGCGAAAAATGTTTTGAATTTCTTTTTGGAGAAAAAATTGTTATGCCATATAGGTGGGTATTTACTTTCTTAGTGGCAGTAGGTGCTGTTTTAGAACTAGATATGGTTTGGGCAATTGCTGGAGTTGCAACAGCGGCTATGGCTATACCAAACTTAATTTCCATATTTAGATTGTCTGATATAGTAAAATTAGAGACTGATAAGTACTTGGAAGATTTTTAATAAATATAATAGATAAAACCTAATATACTCTGATATTTCATAATAATATCTGGGGTAATGCCCCAGATGATCTTTGTTTGATATTGAAACTGGAAAACTTCATAGAAAAAATATAAGCTAGGTTTGTAATTATTAATTTTGTAGCTTGATAGTGTTTTTTTGAGAAATCCATGAAATATTTAACACCGCCAATGTGGCTTATTGTTTTTATTGTAGGCCTGCCACAGCTTTCTGAAACTGTTTATACTCCCTCGTTACCTGATATTGCTAACACACTGGCTGTTAGTGAGCAGTTGGTTGAGAATACGCTCACAGTTTATTTATTTGGTTTTGCTATCGGGACCCTATTTTGGGGGCAGATGTCAGATCGAATTGGAAGAAAACCGTGTGTATTTCTGGGAACAATTGTATTTTGTATAGGCTGCATAGGCTGTTACTTTTCTAATGACATATTTAGTTTATTATTGGCAAGATTTGTTCAGGCTATTGGTGGCAGTATTGGTAGTGTTGTTGGTCAGTCGATATGTAGGGATTCATTTAAGGGTAATGAATTGGGTCGGGTTTATTCTATTGTAGGGAGCTCTCTTGCTTTATTTCCAGCAGCAGGTCCTGTTATTGGTGGATTAATTGCACAATATTTTTCCTGGAGAATAAATTTCATATTCTTGTTTGGAGCTGCAAGTGTAATGCTATATTGTGCAGTTAAATATCTTCCAGAGACCCATGATATAAAATATTGTAAGAATATAGATGTATTATCTACAGCGAAACAGTTGTTTTCAGATCAGCAAGTTCTACTTTTTGGGTTAATAGTCGCTATTTGTAATGGAATAAGCTTTAGCTATTTTGCTGATGGATCTTTTTTGCTAATTCAAAATCTTGGACTTAGTTCTAGTGAGTATGGTGCAACGTTTATTCCGATTGGTCTTAGCGCGATGCTAGGCGGACTTTTATCCAAGAAATTAAATAGTAATTCCAACGTTAAACCGTTGGATATTATGCTTCAGGGCATTGTATATATCATATTAGGTGCAGCATTCATAACAGCCGTAGTATTGCTGAATTACATGGGGGTAATTGATACCAAGATCATCCTTATCAGTGCTGTTATCCTAGCGCAAATGGTCATAATGTTTGGATTTAGTATGGCTATAAGCAATGCTTTAGCATTATCTCTTGAAAAATATCAATGGTGTATTGGCGTTGCGTCAAGTTTTTTTGGATTTTACTATTATATATTAATTGCATTAATAACTTTGGTAATGGCTAAACTTCATAATGGGTCTTTACTCCCAATGCCAATATATTTCTTATCTTTAGGAATTATAATGTATTGTGGATTTAGGAAAATATTAATACTAAAACAATAAAGAACTCAACATCTATACGTTGATATATTTAAGCACCTTAGCCTTCACATGACTATAGTCCATATGATAACAACAGGTTCAATTTTGTTCTTAAAAGATTATTTGAGATTTAGATAACATTTTCTGACTCATAAATTAATTGTTGAATTATTAATTTTCAAATTTTACTCCAAAATATTATTTAAATAACTTTTTATTATATCTTGGAAGTGTGTGATTTTAATATATGAAATAGTTTTATTTTATAAAAATTTCCATATCTTACAGAGTAACTAACATCAATGTACAATGACATGTTTTTTATGCAATGATATGCTTCACACACATCTTAGACAATAAAAATACTTGGAGGTTGGTTGATGGTGGGATATACAACATTGAGTATTGGTGAAAATGAGAGCACCGAGAATATTGCTGTCAGGGTGGAGTTAGTAGATAGTTTTAGTGATTTCTATAATAAATATAATGGAGAAAATGAATCTTCTTTGAAGGATATTTATTGGGAGTTTTTATGCCAATGGTATCGAAGAGACTCTGTAATCAATCGCCGTTTTTTGCTCAACCAAACAACTACAGGAAAAGAAGTTAAATATCGTGGTAAATTATTAAGCAAAGCAAGTGATGAGGATATCACTTGGCATCTAGCTGAAGAAATTGCAATTGCGTGTTTGGATAGAGTTAAAAAGTTAGATAGAGGAACATTGCTTAGAAATGAAGCTTTTAAATCAGTACTATTCGCTATCGAAGCTTCAGGTGTAAATGAGCAGTTAGTCGTAAAGCTGGGTAATGATATCATTGGTTATATTAAGAGCTTGGGAGCAGAAGAGTTTAACAAACCATATGGATGTAGTCACCTTACGATACTAGATACATACTTACAGTATTTAATGGAAAATCCTAGCCATATTAATGTTAGTTTTGTTTCTAATTTAATTCAGAGCGGCGCACGAAGCTCGGAGGGTGAGTAGCAATATCTACAGCAACTAGCAAACTCTATTATTAAAGATCCAAAATATAAACCATTAATAAAATCTTTGAGAGATGCCAACATTGTCATAGCTATAGACATTAACAACACTGTAGTTGCTAAAGCTATTCCATGGTTAGAGTACCAACATCAACAAAAACAATTACACATTGAAAAGGCTCTTCATGAAGTGCTCTTAGCAGTCAAAGAATCAAAAAAATTAAAAACACATATTGATGACTATAGAGTAATTTTAAGACCATCAGTAAGTCAAGAAGTAGAGTATAATCAGCAGTTAACTGTAGCTAACGAAGTAATAAATAAATTAGCTAACATGATGAGGAAACATATTTATTTCCTAGGAGTGGAAAAATTCAACAGAACATATGGTTGTAGTGGCCTTACAATTTTGGATATATATTTAAAAGAGTTAGTGGATATGCCTGAGGTGATTAATGTTGATTTTGTTGTTAATTTAATATCTGAGGGAGCATGTTTGAAATTGCATAATGATGTGCTGCCAGAGTATTGTACTGAATTAGCTAAGAATCTTTATAATAATTCTGCATTATATGAACCATTAATAATAGCTTTGAGAGATGTAAATTTAGTAGTTGTCATTGGTGATGATAGATCTGAAACGGAAGCTATTTCTCTTCAGGAGTATAAACATAGACAGAAACGATTACTTGATGCACGTAAATTTGCAGAAGAAGATGGTAGTACGCAGCCAGACATGATAACTCATAGTTCAGTAGAAGTTGTTGACAGTAATCTTCTTCAAAAAGGTTTTTTACCTAATATTAATGGTGTGGCTGCTATCGTTTCATCACCTGTTGCAGATCGCATCGTGCAAAGTTCAAGAAGCAGGAAAAGTTGTAAAAGAAGACCTAGATTTTAGCCATATCTTCAGTTGGAAAAAATATAGCATCTATTCTCATTAATAATTGTAATATAGACATGATTATATTTAAGTGAATCTTTATCTATCATCGTCATAAACTCTAAACAAATAATTTAAAGTGATTCATATTCGAAAATAAATAAGCTTCCCTTGTTTCTCTGGATATTTTCATAGGACATTTGTTGAGATTTTCTACTCCAAGCCCCTTGGCATATTGTTTCTGAATTTAAATTTTCCTATTTTGTTGATAACATAATATTTCATTAATGCTGACATGAGCGCGTGAATTAGTGTGGTTTCCAAACGTAGCATTACATGGTATGACATTGTGCAAATGACTTTGGAATGGTTGGAGCTATTTATTTTATGTTTACATACAGAAACATGTTCATTATTTTGAAAGGATATCTATAATTTAAGACAATCTATATAATAACTTTCTCTTATATGTTTCTTGATGATTCCTTACTTATAATTCAGAAAGTATTTCTATTTTTAAATTTCTTTAGTTGATGATAAAACTAAAGCTAATGTGCAATGACATGTCTCTTATGCAATGATATGCTTCACGTGCAGTTTTAATTTAAATAATAATAAAATATTAGGGGTTGTATGGTGGTTGAGTATAAAAAACTAAGTACCCGTGATGGTAGTGTTGCTGTCAGAGTGGAATTAGTTGACAGCTTAACATCTTTTTATAGGAAACATCACAGCCAAGACAAACATTCTTTTAAGGATGTTTATTGGATGTTTTTATGCCAATGGTACAACTGTCAATCTGTAGTTAAACGACGTAGTTTGCTTAATCAAACTACAGCTGGTAGAGAAGTTACATATCGCGGTAAAATTCTACATGAAGCAAGTGATAATGATATTATGTGGCATCTAGCTGAAGAAGTTGCAATTGCATATTTAGGTAAAACTAAAGAATTAGATAGGGAAGTTCAACTTAGAAGCGAAATTTTTCGATGGGTGCTATTAGCTATAAGAGCTTCATCAGAAAAAAATGAAGAATTAGTCATGAAGCTGGGGAGCGGTATTGTTTGTCATTTAGAAAGTTTAGGGGCAAATAAATTTAATAAACCATACGGATGTAGTAATCTAACAATACTAGATACATATTTAAAACATTTGATGAAAACTCCTAGTGACATTAATATTAATTTTATTACCAAACTAATTAATAATGGTGCACGAAGCTCCACAGATTGCACACAATATTTACAACAACTGGCAAATATTATTGCTAAAGACCGAAAGTATCGACCATTAGTAGAAGTTTTACGAGAAACCAATCTTGTGATAGCTATAGATATCGATGGAATTGTAGTTGCTAAGGCTATTCCTTGGGTAGAGTACCAACGTCAGCAAAGACTGTTACATGCTGAACGAGCACATGAAGAAGTATTATTAGTTGTTCAAGCCTCAAGGAATTTGGACAAAATCATAAATAAATTTCAATCAATTAAAAGACCATCAAAAAGACTGCAACTAGAATATGATAATGAATTAGCTGCAATTAATAAGCTGATAAATCAACTACAGAATATGATAACGGAACATATACATTTTCTGGGAGTAAAAGAATTTAATAGCTCATATGACAATAGTGGGTGTACAGTATTAGATGTATATTTAAAAGAGTTAGCCGAGATACCTGGCGCGATTCAGCATAGGTTTGTTTCAGGACTGATTACTGAGGGGGCACGTTTAAATTTTCAGGGTAATGTTCTCCCTGAATATTGTACGAGACTAGCAAATAGCCTTCATGATAATGCTGTATTATGTCATCCATTAATTATGGCGCTAAAGACTGCTAGCATCATCATCGTGGTCAGTAAGAACAGAACTGAAGCTATTTCATCGCAAGATTATCAGCGTAGACAGAAACGATTACTTGATGTTCGTGAAGCAGCAGTAAAAGATAGAGGATCGATGCTAGATATAGCAGATGTTTTGAATCGTTATAATGGGAAAAGGACCCTATCTAAGGTTAGTCATAGAGCTATTCCTAATGATTCTGTGCTTGTACCTGTACAACACCCAGGTATATTAAAGGGTTTATTTTCTCGTAAAAAAATAATCTAAGTTTTAATGGTTATACTTATTATGATTTTATGTTATTAGATGTCTTATTTCCTTGAAAAATAATCTTGGTAGACAACTAATATAACTATATGTTAAATCACACCTCTATTGAAATTATTAGAGATGTGATAATTGTAAATGTATATTTATAAATTTGATAAAAGATCAGGTTTAAGCTCTTCTTTTTGTAGTACTAGCATAGTAAAGGCTACACCACAAAGAGCTAATCCTGCTATACCTATAGCTGTATGGTAGAGTTGGCCTGTGTAAATCAGCCCTGATAGCCCAACTCCTAAACCACACAAAATAACTCTAAACCCCATGATTAATGCTGATGATGCACCTTTTAAATCTGGGAATATTTCCAATGATTTTGAAAAGATTACTCCATAGCAAAGAGCAACACCTGCTGAATAAAACATCATTGCAGAAGTAATACTATATGCAGATTCAGGGTACATTTTTGTTAGAGGTATAATTGTTACTATACCAATTAGGCATAGTGCTAATCCTAACACTATAGTTTTTTTGTCACCTAGTCGGTGTTGGACGGATCCAGTTTTAAAGCTTGCTATAGAAAATGTTGCAACAACTAGGGACTGATGTAGGGCATATCCACCAAAGGTCATACCTAAGTGATCTATATATAGAAAAGACGCTGTGCCTACATAGGCCATATATGCTGAGCATAAAATACTTGGAGCTAAACAATGGATCATGAAGTTATAATTTTTTAGTAAAGATAAATAATCAGTAAATATTGCTTTTTTGGAGAAAGGCTTTGGAGATAAATTAGTTTCTGGCAAAAATCCACCAATAGTTACAAAAGAGATAAAACTCAACATTGCAATTAATCCATAAGTGGCACGCCAGCCTTTAGTTTCACAAATGAAAGCGCCAATAGCTGGAGCTATTGCCATAACGCCAGTAATTACAGCATTCATAATGCCTATAAATTTGATGGCGTCAGTACCTTTATAGGTATCCGCAACTATAGCAAAAGAAACTACCCAAACTGCACTGGCACCTAAACCCTGAATAAATCTGCTGATTAATAACATATTGAAATTATTAGTGAAGGTACATGCTAATGAACCAATACAAAATAAGAAGAAACCTATAGTCATCATTTTCTTTCGACCAAAACTATCCGATAGTGGTCCAAAAAATAAGCAGGCCAGGCAAAATCCTAAGAAATTAATGCTTAATGTGCCTTGGATCTTTGCCTCGGAAGTTTCAAAGAATGTAGCCATTTCTGGAAATCCAGGAACAGAGACATCTATCTCCATACAACTTGAAACAAGGGAAAATAATAGTATATACGGCAAAAGCCTTAAAGATTTGGAGTTCATACACGCCTCACGGTTGCATCAAGGAAAAAAATACTGCTGTCTGCTAAATTATCAGATTGTTATTTTCATCGGCCCTGACCCCTGGACGGGTACTCCATGTTAATTTGATAGTACCGCGCAGTATATCAGTGATATATACTAATGCAAGGAAAAATCATTATTTTTCACAAATAGAGATATAGATAGCTGTGTGATTGTGCTTCAATGGCTGATGAGATAAAGGTTAATAGAAACAGTTAGTGATACATAGAATTTAGTTGGGTTGCAATATGGCTCATACCTTGAGAGTCATCATTATTTATATCGCTAAACCATAATGCTGATAGTACAGTTTGAACAAAAGACCAAGCCAAGATCCTATCTGTATCATAGCCAAGAAATTCATTGAATATTGATACTCTATTATATAATTTTTGTTTAAGATGGTTATCTGTAAAAATCTCTGGAATAGGATTTCGCATAAATGCCCCAATTTCATATACCGGATCTCCAATCATACCTTTAGGATCGATAGCCCGCCAGTTTCCAGATAAGTCCTGCATAATATTGTTATGATGTAAATCTGCATGCAATATAACCATTTCGCTAGTGGATTTTAATAAGTCATTTTTTATGGAGCTAGCTTTATCAATCAATCTATTGCTAATACAACTATTGTTACTTACTATTTCTAGACGTTCAAGCCACGAGGATATATTTTTAAATTCTATGTTACTACTATCTGTTGGTTGATATAAATCTCTTATAACATCACAACATGTTTTCGTGGTGAATTCAGGATCACTACTTTCAAAGTTTGATAATAATTTGGGCTCTAGTTGTTCGAGTAACATAGCATTATATTGTGTATTGTTGCTTAATAGTTTACAGCAACCCTGACCATTATATTTTTCTAAAGCTTTTACTTCACTAGAGACTTCATCAGTGTCTACACCAATTTTAACAATACTATGAGCATTAGTTGGGGCTACAAAGTTACAGGATAATTCTTGAAATGGGGCCAAAATTTTTAAATTCCATATGGATTCAAGTTGTAATATAGTGTTGGGTAAATCATTAATCCATTTTTTACCTTTTGAACCAAAGAGGTTCACAATTTTTATCTGAAATTTATTTGCAAGCATTAGATATCCTAGATTGTATATCAAGAGCTTGATTTTAAAGCTTATCCAAAATTAAAGCTATATAAAACTTTAGTTTGTTAACTATGGCTTGTGGCTACTTATAAATATTGATTAAGATATGCACATCACAATTTAAGTCTGTTAATTAACCTTCATAGCGGCTCGAGACAATCTGGTATAAAATATTAAAAGACTATTTCACTTAGATTAATTGTTATATTATCAAGGGGAATAGGTGCATGGTGATTAGATCTATTGAAACTATGGATGAAAATGAAGATGATACCTCAATTATTCATTCTGAATTATATTAGTTTAACCAGAAATATTTAGGTGATAAAACAATTTTTACAACGGTGTATGAAAAAAATGATGATAATATTGTTGGTGGAATTTTAACGTATTCAATAGATATTGAGATGTTGTTAGATACACTCTGGGTGTTGAAAAATTATCGTAATCAGGGTGTTGGTAAAAACTTAGTTAAAAGTATAGAAAAAACTGCTTGTTATAAATAAATTAAAACTATTCATAGCGACACGTATGCTTTTCAAGTTAAAGACTTTTATACAAAACTTGGATATTTGATTTACGGTAGAGTCGAAGGTTACCTTGCTGGAACGTCAAGAATTTTTTTAAAGAAAAATTTATAGCTGGAGTTATTTGATGGATTATATAAAAGATGCTTCTAAGTCTAATCATATTACAGGCCAACACACATTAGAGAGAGTTTGCTATTTAAAGGTAGAGGAAAGTGAGAGCGTAAATCAGTTGCGTGAATCTGCAAAACTAGAGGTAATGCAAGCTACAGAGTGTACTTCATCATCAAAAATATACAGACCGCGTGCTACAATTTTAAGTGGAAGTATTGGATATGTCATAAACGATCAGAAGTCTCCTAAACTTTATTATGATCCGATGGGAGGAGATCGCCCTATAGTAAGAAGTAGTGTAAAAATAAAGATTTTATAGTTTGTGAAATTAAACTAATTATGAAATGTTAATTAATTTTGCCAAACAAATATTTCCTGGCTAATAAGTATTAACTAGTAATTATTTTTGTAGGCGTTTCGTTTAAATTATGTTTTACAAAATGATTACAGCAAAATGCTAATATTCCAGCAATACTAACAATACATGCTACAACTACTATTTCATTGTCAGCATAATTAAGAGCTATTATACCTGAGGTAAATACTGCCGCTAAACTTGATATAATCTTAGTTACAGCAAAACGAATCCCCATAGGGACACATTCTGGACATGCTTATAAAGCTAGTCTACGTAAGGGGGCGAAAACTATACCTACACCAAGAGCAAAAATCATTAATGGTCCCATCAGTGCAAACAAGTCATTTGGAAATATGTATACTAGCAACATGGTAAGGAGACTAGCAATTAGAGAAAGTCGTAAACCATATTTTAAGAAATCATCAAACCTCACATTTTCTGCATTAAGTTTTACTATATTTAACTCTATAATGAAACACCCAAAAACTGCTAATTGACAAAAACCGTAATAAGCCTCGCTATGTTTTAATTGTTCAATGATCATAAATGGACCAGATGTTATCCATGCTATTAAACTTGCAAACAACAGTACATTAGATAATGTGTAACTTAGGAATGCTTTTGTTGTTAATAGAATACAACAATTCTGAAAGAGTATAGGAATATTAATAGGAGTTTTTTCTCGTTCTGGTCGGGCATATAGAAAAAAAGTAAAACAAGAGCTACACTAGAGGTTATTGCGATGAGAATAAATAGAGTTTTCCATTCGACAAAATTTAATAAAATGCCGCCAATAAGAGGACCAAATGCTGGGGATGAAACTGTAATTCCAGCCATTAACGACATTATTTTCACGGACTCTATACGAGTATAAATTTCATTAATTGCAGCATATCCAGCAATAGAGATGGCACATATAGAAGCACCTTGTAAAAATATGAAAACAAGAAATGTATGATAATCACTAGTTGCTGCGCATCCTAGTGATGCTAGAACATATAACACACCATTAGAGAACATTATTGGTCTACGCCCATATCGATCAGAAAGAGGACCCATAAACATAAAGAGAGCAGCTGTTCCTAAAAACCATAAGGTAATGCTAAGTTGTCCAAGGCTGTTAGTAGTATTAAAATATTTAACAATATCTGGTAGTGCAGGGAGGTACATGTCATTGGATAGATATGATGAAGTTTCATATACGACGAATATGTAGGGAAATAACAATAGAGTTTTTGCTGAATTTTTTCTATTGTAGACATAAGCTTAACTATCGATATGAAATATATTTCAGTATAGTATTGGTTAAAGTTGACCTACAACTTAAGGTTGCTATTACAAACGCAATAATAATACTACTGTTTTAAGCGCAGAGCATTTTAAAGTAAATAGATAATAGGTTTTTTAAGGTGGTTATATATTTCAAATTAAACTTTATAACTTTAATGTTTTTGTAGAGCAATGATTTCCCCCTTTATTAATGTACTGTATCTCTTAAGGAGAATAAAATGAGTTTGCTCTCATCTTATCAGCAGTATTACCGTTCTTAGAATATGTTTCGCTATGAATATTACTTGGATCAATAATTAAGTAGTTTATGAATAATAGATGGAAAATTATTTATTTAAGTTATACTTGCACCTATATTAGTTATTTTAATTAATTTTAGTGATGACTATTAATCATAGTAATCACTGGGGGTATGTAGTAATCTGGGAAACATATGTAAAATACACTAAACAAAGTTGCATAACATAATTATAACTGGAGTATTACAAATGCTAAGATCTAGAACATCAAGGCCCAAAAAAGAGCGTCCTATAGATTCAGGTGGTGCAAGATCATCAGGATATAGATTATCAGGTGGTGGCGCAGGTGGAGCTGCATCAAGAGAATACAGAGAAGAGCATCTTGCAGAAGTTGGCAAAAAGTTATTGCAAAAATTTTATGGAGAAGACTCTTTTCCTCCAGTTATAACTCATGAAAAATCAGGTTATCCTTTATTTATGGTGACAAAAGCCTTGGTTTTTTTGATCAAAAGAGATGTTGATCATAGAATGATCGATGAAAAAAACAAGTTATTGTCGATTGATAATTTAAGATTTTTACCAAAAGGCTTAGGTGCAGATAGTAGTAGCACTTTTAGAGTAATCGCTAATTTATACAAAACTGTATCGGAGCTTCCAAGCTTAACATCTATGGATTTATCTATGATAAGGGGTTTATGTGAAATCCCTGGTTTAATTAAGTTGTTAGAATGTTATAAGCAAATTTCGTTATTACCAATGGAGCATTTTTCAGGCATTATTGGAACTATACGAAAGGAAGTGTTAGCAAATATCCTTGATACTGTGGTCAGATTAACTACACCAGATGATATGTCATTAATGCCTCCACCATTCCCTCCTCAGTTAAGAAGAAGCGCCAGAACATATGGAGATACTGAGCCAAGATTAAGAGTTATCCGTGAAGCATTTATCAGTGTTTTAAATTTCAAAGATGCACGTATGACAAGGGAAGAATCTTCAATATTAGAAAATTTTTTAATAGAAGAACCAATACTTAAATGCGCTGAAAGTAGCTGCTGTTTTCAAGATAAAGTATCTGCTGACATGGAGTTGGAAATGATGGCTTCAACACAACGTCATTATTTGCAAACAGCTATGGGTCATAGAGAAGAAGCAGATCCTAGTAGCACAGCAAGAGCTGAATGTAACTCTGTTAGAAGAGTAAGAGTATAATCAATCTGAAATGATGAGAAGCATGCTTAATCTCGTTACGTGAGTGGCGAGGCTAGCATGTTTGATGGTTTATTTTGGATTTAAATCATTCTATCTGTAGTGATGATAACTGTTCTTTGACCTAAAATTAACTGTTTGACTATATCTAATGCTGCACCAATATTAATTATTCCTTTAACAGAAATTGGTTTTAATTTTATTTGTTTGGCGACAAACAAACAAAACAAAAAATCATTTCAACCTCTTTAAAAAGTATTGTTTCCTTTATTTTATCTGATAAGTTGCAGAACTATTTTGCATTGCATAGCTAATACCGTTACGCTCGTAAAGAGCGTTTTAGCGGTTAGTTAAAGGAAAAAGCATGGATGCAATTATTGCTCTAGAAGACGGGACAGTTTTTAGGGGTAAAGGAATTGGTGCTGCACAGACTGTATGTGGTGAACTTGTTTTTAATACTGCAATGACAGGTTACCAAGAAGTAATTACAGACCCATCATATTGTAATCAAATAGTAGTTTTTACATACCCGCACATCGGCAATACTGGAATAAATTTAACCGATTATGAATCAGATAAACCACATTTAAAAGCTATTATAGCTCGAGATATTCATCAAAACCCAATGCATTGGCAAAGCACAACATCGTTAGGAAAATATTTATTAGAAAATAATATTCCGGCAATTTACGCTGTGGATACCAGAGCTATTACCAAGCGCTTAAGAATATCAGGCTCCTTAAACGCTTGTGTTATGTTAGATGATATTAATGTTGAGCATGCATTGGAATTGGCAAGAAATAGTGAGAAACTAGCAGGTCTTGATTTGGTCTGTAGAGTTACAACCGATACTACTTATAATTTAAGCGCTATTATTCCTACAAAATATAATATTGCAGTAATTGACTATGGAGTTAAGCACTCAATATTAAATCATTTGCGTAATAGCGGGTGTGATCTTACTATCTTCAATGCTAAAACAGCATTAGAAAATATTGAGATTGATAAATTTGATGGGTTCTTATTATCTAATGGTCCCGGAGATCCTAGTGCTATCAAATATGGCATTGAATTTGTAAAAGAGTTAGTGAATTTTGATATTCCAGTAATGGGTATTTGTCTCGGGTATCAAATTTTAGGTTTAGCCTTAGGCGCAAAAACTATGAAAATGAAATTCGGCCATCATGGTATCAATCACCCAGTTAAAAATTTGCAAACAAATTCAGTTATTATTACATCACAAAATCATGGGTTTGCCGTTGAACTGGGCGAAAATAACATGAATTTACAGCCAACACATATATCGTTATTTGATGGGACTTTACAAGGATTTTCGCACAAGGAAAAATCTATTTTTGGTTTTCAAGGTCACCCTGAAGCTGGCCCTGGTCCAAAAGATGCTGAAGAGTTATTTATTCCATTTTTAACTGCAGTTGAACACTATAAAAACAATAGTGTGCGCCATGAACAAAAGGAGAGCTTGATTCATGCCTAGAAGAGAAGATATTAGTAGTATTTTGATCATTGGCTCAGGTCCTATTGTAATTGGACAAGGCTGTGAGTTTGATTATTCTGGGGTACAGGCTTGTCGAGCTTTAAAATCATTAGGGTATAGAATTATTTTAATAAACTCTAATCCTGCAACCATTATGACTGATCCTGATGTGGCGGATGCAACATATATGGAGCCACTGCATTGGGAAAATATTGCTGAAATTATAAAAAAGGAACGTCCTGATGTATTACTTCCAACTATGGGCGGGCAAACTGCACTAAATTGTGCCCTAGATCTTTATGAGCATGGTGTGCTAGATATTTATAATGTAGAGTTGATTGGCGCGTCAAAAAATGCAATTGATAAAGCTGAAGATAGAGAGAAATTTTATAAAGTTGTTAAAAGTTTAAATCTTGAAGTACCTAAAGCTGCTATTGCTCATAGTTTGGAGGAGGCTCTACAGGTTCAACCACAAATGGGATTTCCTACAATTATTCGTCCGTCTTTTACCCTGGGAGGTACTGGCGGAGGAATAGCTTATAATAGGGAAGATTTTGTTGAAATTTGTCAAAAAGGCTTGTCTCTATCACCAACAAAAGAGCTGTTAATTGAAGAGTCTTTAATTGGCTGGAAAGAATTCGAAATGGAGGTTATTAGAGATAAAAATGACAATGGAATTATTATTTGTTCTATTGAAAATATTGATCCAATGGGAGTACATACAGGAGATTCAATTACTGTCGCACCAGCACAAACACTAACAGATAAAGAATTACAAAAAATGCGTAGTGCAGCAATAAATATTTTGCGTGCCGTCGGTGTTGAAACCGGAGGAGCAAATGTACAATTTGCAGTATGCCCTGTAACTGGTAAAATGTTGGTCATAGAGATGAATCCAAGAGTATCTAGGTCCTCAGCACTTGCATCAAAAGCCACCGGATTTCCAATTGCAAAAATTGCTGCAAAATTAGCAGTAGGTTACACATTAGATGAATTAGAAAATGATATAACAGGAGGTCTGACACCAGCATCATTTGAACCAACTATAGATTATGTGGTTGTGAAAATTCCAAGATTTGATTTTGATAAATTCCCTAAAGTTGATCAGTCATTATCTACACAAATGAAATCTATTGGCGAAGTTATGGTAATCGGTTCTAACTTTAGTGCAGCTTTACAAAAAGGGTTATGTGCTTTAGAACTAGGTGTTAGTGGACTTGATTTGGAGAAATTCATTCCTTTGGAAGACATTAATGAATCGCATCTTATCGTATCATTAAAGCTCCCTGGCCCTATAAGAATTTTATATATAGCTCATGCCTTCAGATTGGGCTGGAATTTAAAAACTATTTCTAAATTGACAAAGTTTGATTGTTGGTTTCTGCAAAAAATCAAAGGATTAGTGGCGGCTGAAGCAAACATATCTAAACTAACATTTAACGATTTAAACAAACAAAACCTAATGGAAATTAAACAACAAGGTTTTTCTGATAGCAGAATTGCTCAATTGATGAATATCTCGGCTGAAGAAATTAGGACAAGACGTATAGTTGCTGGAGTGATACCCGCACATGTTTATATTGATAGTTGTGCTGGAGAATTTCCAGCAAAAACGGCATATTGTTACTCAAGTTATGAAAATGAAGATGAATTTGATCTTGGTACGGATATAAAACAAAAAGTTATTGTTATTGGTTCTGGACCCAATAGAATTGGTCAAGGTATAGAATTTGATTATTGTTGTGTTCAAGCGATATTAGCTATAAGAGAAGCCGGAATGTATGCAATAATGATTAATTGTAACCCAGAGACTGTATCTACAGATTACGATATTTCCAACAAATTATATTTTGAACCAATTGTTCTTGAAAATGTTCTTGACATTATTGCCAAAGAAAATCCTTATGGCGTGATAGTGCAACTTGGTGGGCAAACACCACTTAAACTAGCCAATGACTTGGTGAAACATGGGGTGAATATTCTGGGGACATCTACAGAATCTATTGACCTTGCAGAAAATAGAAGTAAATTTTCAAAAATACTGAGCTCTTTTAATTTGAGATGTCCAGAGAACGCCTGTGTGACTAATGTAACAGAAGGACTTAAATGCTCAGCAAAAATAGGTTTTCCTCTTATGGTGCGTCCATCCTACGTTCTTGGAGGGCAGGCTATGGAGGTGGTCAACAGTCAAGAAGAATTAGCTGCATATTTAGGGAAAGCGTTATTAGTAAATCCTGGACAGCCAGTGCTGTTGGATAAATTTTTAGATAATGCAACGGAAATAGATGTAGATGCTGTTGTTGATGTTACAGGTGATATTTGTATACCAAGTATGCTTCAACATATTGAACAAGCTGGGGTACATTCAGGAGATTCCGCTTGTTGTTTGCCTCCATACAACCTAGATATTAAAATTCAACAAGAAATAAAAGATAATGTTACAAAAATCGCTGGAGCATTGAAAATTGTGGGCTTAATGAATGTGCAATTCGCGGTTCAGGGATCAACTATATACGTGTTAGAAGTCAACCCCCGTGCATCTAGAACATCACCTTTTGTAGCTAAAGCCACAGGTATTTCTATGGCAAAGATTGCAACGCACTGTATGCTTGGCACAACATTAAAAGAATTAAAAGTTCCTGTACATCAAAGAATAAATTATTACAATGTTAAAATACCAGTATTTCCATTTGAAAAATTACCTGGAGCAGATCCTATCTTAGGCCCTGAAATGAAATCAACAGGAGAGGTTTTAGGGATGGGAACCAGTTTTGCAAAGGCTTATGCTAAAGCGCTTAAATCGGTAAAGGCAAATTATAAGCTGCAAGGAAATGTGTTTGTAAGTGTAAAAGATTCAGATAAGAAAAAAGTTGTATATATTGTTGGAAAGCTAAACGACCTTGGTTTTAATATTGTTGCGACTCGAGGAACAGCTAAAATTCTACGTGAGAAAAATTTACCATGCAAAATCATCAATAAAGTTGTTGAAGGTCGGCCTCATATAGTGGATATGATTAAGAATAATGAGATAGTTTTCATAATAAATACAACTTCTGGTCGACAAAGCATAGAGGATTCGTATACCATCCGTAGTATGGCTGTAAGTCACCAAGTTAACCATACGACAACAATATCTGGGGCGCATGCAATTGTTGAGGCTCTTCAACATTGGCTGGATAACTCAGATGTGTGTCCAATCCAAACACTACATAAAGATTTGGGAGTTATATAATGAGTAGAGTACCAATGACTGCAGAAGGAGAGAAATCTCTTCAAAGTGAACTGCATAATTTGAAAACTAATGAGCGACAAAGAGTTATTGCTGACATTGCAGAAGCTAGAGCACATGGTGATTTAAAAGAAAATGCTGAATATCATGCAGCAAGAGAGCAGCAAGGATTTATTGAAGGACGGATCCAGGAAATTGAGTCTAAGCTTTCAGTATCTTTAGTTGTTGATGTCACTAAAATGGATAACCAGGGTAAAGTTATATTTGGTTCAACAGTTATATTGTTTAATGAAGAAACCAAAGAAACCGTACAATATGCCATTGTAGGGCAAGATGAAGCCAATATTAAATCTGGAAAAGTGTCAGTAGGATCCCCACTTGCAAGAGCACTTATAGGGAAAATGGCAGGAGACGAAGTTGATGTACAAACTCCATCTGGAATTACTGTATATTCCATTGAAGAAGTTCTATACGTTTAGCTGTGATGAAAAAACGCTCCTCTAGTTCTCACAAATGGTTAAAGCGCGCCAGAGATGATATTTATACTAAAATGGCAAAAAAGGATGGATATCGCTCTCGTGCCGTATATAAGTTAGAAGAAATTCAAAATAAATATAAAATAATTAGACCTAACATGAAAATTGTAGATCTGGGTGCATCTCCTGGAGGCTGGTCCCAGTACGTGAGAAAATTAATCAAAGGTAATGGGAGTATAGTTGCTTTAGACATATTGCCCATGGAACCAATTGCTGGGGTTAATTTTATTTGCGGTGATTTTACAGAGCAAGAAACTTTGGATTTGTTGGTAGAACAGCTATCTGAAGGTAAGGTAGACCTTGTAATTTCAGATATGGCCCCCAATTTTAGTGGTATACGTGCAGCAGATCACACTCGTGCTGTATACTTAATAGAGTTAGCGTTAGATTTTGTAAAACAGATGCTGAGTGACGAAGGTTCTTTTTTAGTAAAAGCCTTTCAGGGAGAAGGGATTGATGTTTACATTAAAGAATTAAAGGAATGTTTTAGTGAGTTGTATACGATTAAACCAAAAGCCTCAAGAAGTGAGTCGGCCGAGGTTTATTTACTTGCACGAAAATTTAGACATAAAAGGAAGTAGGATTTGAACGACATGCTGAAAAAAAATCTTATCATCTGGTTGATATTGATATTTGTAGTGGTTACTTTATTTGGTAACTTTAATCCAAAATATCATAATCAGTCGAAAGACTTAAATTATTCACAGTTTCAACGTAAGCTTGAAAGAGGTGAGGTATCCAAAATTACAATTGATGGGCAATTTGTTTCAGGTCTAACTTCTAACAATGAGCGTTTCAATACCTATATGCCGGCTCAGCCACAACTAATAGATATTAATGACATAATTAGAGATTATGATGTCAATGTTATTGGTAAACAGCCAGAGCAGCAAAGTATATTTATGCATATCTTTATTAGTTGGTTTCCAATTATCTTGTTTATTGGGGTATGGATATTTTTCATGCGTCAGATGCAAGGTGGTAGTGGTGGCAAAGGTGCTATGTCCTTTGGTCGCAGTAAAGCTAGGTTGCTCGGTGAAGATCAAGTGAAAATAACATTTGCTGATGTAGCTGGTTGTGAAGAAGCAAAGAATGAAGTAGAAGAATTAGTAGATTTTCTACGGGAGCCATCTAAGTTTCACGATCTTGGTGGCAGAATACCTAGTGGCGTATTGCTAGTTGGTCCTCCAGGAACAGGTAAAACTTTGCTAGCAAAAGCTATTGCCGGGGAAGCAAAAGTTCCATTTTTCACAATTTCAGGTTCTGATTTTGTGGAAATGTTTGTTGGTGTTGGTGCATCAAGAGTGCGTGATATGTTTGAGCAGGCTAAGAAGCATGCGCCATGTATAATTTTCATTGATGAAATTGATGCTGTTGGTAGACATCGTGGTTCCGGTATGGGTGGCGGTCACGATGAGCGTGAACAGACTCTAAATCAGTTGCTAGTAGAAATGGATGGGTTTGAAGGCTCTGAGGGTGTTATTGTAATTGCTGCAACTAATAGGCCTGATGTTCTAGATCCAGCTTTGTTGCGTCCCGGAAGGTTTGATAGACAAGTAAGCGTTGGTTTGCCTGATTTACTTGGTAGAGAACAAATTTTAAAAGTTCATATGAAGAAAGTCCCTTTAGATGATTCTATTAATATTCGCAATATTGCTAGAGGTACTCCTGGATTTTCAGGAGCAGATTTAAGCAATCTGGTTAATGAAGCAGCTCTGAGCGCTGCTCGAGCTAATCGCCGAGTGATTGGAATGGAAGAGCTAGAAGGCGCAAAAGATAAAATTCTTATGGGAGTTGAGCGTCTATCACTGGTATTGAGAGAAGATGAACGCCGTAATACTGCTTATCATGAGGCAGGCCATGCTATTGTAGGGCTATGCTTACCAGGTCATGATCCAGTTTATAAAGTTACAATAGTTCCAAGATCAAATGCACTTGGCGTCACGATGTTTGTGCCAGAAGAAGATCGATATAGTCAAACAAAGAAAGACCTGTACAACAGAGTTAAAAGTTTGTGGGGTGGTCGTATTGCTGAAGAAATTATTTTTGGAAAAGACAATGTAACAACCGGTGCAGCTAACGATATCCAAAAAGCTACCGAAATTTGTAGAAATATGGTTACACGTTGGGGATTGTCTGAAAAAGCTGGACCTCTATCTTTTGAATCTGACAATGATGAAGTATTTGTTGGTAGACAAATGGGGTCAAAAGCATCCCATACTTTTTCTTCTCATACAGCTCAATTAATTGATGAAGAAGTTAAGGCAATTGCAGATGTAACTTATAAAGATGCAAAAGAAATTCTTTTAGGTAATTTAGATAAGTTGCATGCTATGTCGGATGCTCTTATGAAATATGAAACTGTTGATGCTGAGCAAATTGGTGATATTATGAATGGTATAAGTCCAAGAGAGCCAAAAGATTGGAGTAAGAATTCCTCTTCAGATCAAGATAGTGGTACTACTGAGAAAGGTGATGATTCTCAGGAGAAAAAAAGTTCAGGAGATTCACAAGAGCAATTAACTTCTTAAATTAAAATTGTTCGAGTGGTTTTAGGAACAAAATATGTCACAAAGAAAAATTTTTGCTCATGGCAGGCCAACTGTCATGGGCATTCTTAATATTACCGAGAATTCTTTTTACCAAGGTGCAATGTTCATCGATCATGACAAAGCTTTTGATCATGCTATGTCAATAATTGATGAAGGTGCTGATATCATAGATATCGGTGGAGAATCTACAAATCCATTTAACTTACAAAAAATATCTCAAGATCAAGAGCTCGATAGAGTCATACCAGTTATCGAAAGGATCAGGGCTAATTCTGAAATAACTATTTCTATAGACACTAGCAAGCCTGCAGTTATGGATTCAGCTATTTGTGCTGGAGCTGACATGGTTAATGATGTTAGAGGCTTGACCAAAGAAGGAGCTATAGATATAGTTGCAAGCACTGGTGTGCACGCTTGTATCATGCATATGCAAGGTGAGCCTGAAACCATGCAAACTAAACCTTGCTATGAAAATGTTACAAGTGAGGTGTTTAACTTTCTAAGTGGGAGGGTGGACGCCTGTCTTAAAGCTGGCATAGATCATGATAAGATTATTATCGATCCTGGTTTTTGTTTTGGTAAAACACATGAGAATAATATTGAGCTTTTACGAAATGTGAAAACATTTAAGGATTTAGGATTACCTTTGTTGGCTGGATTGTCACGTAAGTCTATGATTGGCAAGATACTAGATGCTCCTTTAGAAGATAGGCTCTCTGGAAGTATTACCATGGCAATCTTGTTGGCTCAGCAAGGAGTTAACATAATTAGAGTACATGATGTTAAAGAAACTGTACAAGCACTAAGAGTGTTAGGCGCTATAGAGATGCGCTTTAAGGAACTATTTAATGACTATTAAAAAATTTTTTGGAACTGATGGTATCAGAGGACGAGTTGGCCAATACCCGATATCAAGTGACTGGGTATTAAAACTTGGATGGGCCTTAGGGCAAGCTATCGCTGATGAGCCATCGAAGAAAGTTTTGATTGGTAAAGATACTAGAATATCCGGATATATGTTTGAGTCAGCATTGGAAGCAGGTCTTTCAGCTGCAGGGATTGATGTTCATCTGTTAGGACCAATGCCAACACCTGCTGTTGCATATTTAACAAGAACATTACAAGCTTCTGCTGGTGTTGTTATTAGTGCTTCACATAATAGCTTTGAAGATAATGGCATCAAATTTTTCTCATCTAGTGGACATAAATTATCAAGTGCAAAAGAAAATCAAATTGAAAAATTGATCGATAATGAGTTAACAACTGTGCCAGCGATACATTTGGGTAAGGCGCATAGGGTTAATGATGCTCCAGGAAGGTATATTGAATTTTGTAAACGTGCTTTTAATTCTGGTAATTTACGTGGTTTGAAAATTGTGGTGGATTGTGCGCATGGTGCTACATATCATATTGCACCTCATGTACTCTCAGAGTTGGGAGCAGATGTTATAGCTATTGCCAATGAGCCAAATGGAATAAACATAAATGATAATTGTGGATCAACATCTCCAAGCTTTTTAGCTAAAGCAGTATTAGATCATAAAGCAGATCTTGGGTTTGCACTAGATGGCGATGGCGATCGAGTTATAATGGTAGATGGTAATGGCGATGTGTATGATGGCGATGCTATCTTGTATATTTTAGCTATAAATAGCAGTATTCCAACTCCAGGCGTAGTTGGAACTGTCATGAGTAACATGGGACTAGAGGTTGCTCTAAAAGAGCAGGGCATGGAATTTGAAAGAACCAATGTCGGTGATAAGTATGTTTTTGAACGTTTGATGGAGCGAGATTGGACCTTAGGTGGTGAGCCTTCTGGCCACATTCTTTCTTTAGATGTGAATACTACCGGAGACGGTATTGTCTCAGCTTTGAAAGTGTTAGATGCTATGGTGGAACGTCAGTCAAGTTTACAAGATATCACTGCAGGATTTAAAAAATATCCACAAATATTGAAAAATGTTACTGCAGATAAATCTGTTGTAAATGATCCGCGAGTATTACAAGCTGTTGCTGATATAGAACAAGATTTATTAGGAGAAGGGCGAGTTTTACTGAGAGCATCCGGTACTGAGCCTGTTATTCGCATTATGGTTGAAAGTAAGGATGAGAGTGTAGTTGCGGCCAAAGTAGAACAACTAGTAAATGTTGTTGAAGAAGTCTCAAGCTGCCAAACATCTATTGCTTGAATATGGAGAGTGAAAATGCCACACATAATTATAGAACACTCTAGTAATATTCTAGAGGAAGTAAGTTTAGATGAAATGGGAAAATCTATACATACTATATTTTTAGAAGTATCGGAAACATTTAAACTAAGCACCCTTAGGACTAGGTTATTACAAGATGATTATTACATGGCGGATGGAGCAGATAAGCATTGTTTTGTTCATGTGATTGTAGAGTTATTGGCTGGTAGAGCGAATGATATTAAACAAGGCTTAATTGATAAAATTATTTTATATCTAAATTCTTCGTTTAGTAAATCTATTGTTGAAAAGAATTGTCGTATTTCCGTAGAGTTACGGGAGATAGATCCTAAAATGTTTAAATATGCTACTCCACCGTTAGCATGAAATCAGGGAGAGAAGCTTATGCGTAAACCACTTGTTGTTGCAAATTGGAAAATGAATGGTTCTCTGAAATTTATAAAAGAGTATTTTCTAAATTTTGATTTCATCCCTAATTGTGAAGTCGTTATATGCCCTCCATATCCTTATCTCAGTGAGACTAAAGTAAACACCGATAGGGTTGGGTTTCTAACTGGTGCGCAGGATATGTATTTCCAAGAAAAAGGAGCATTCACTGGAGCTGTTGGTGCTTCTATGTTATGCGACTTTGGATGTAGTTATGTTATACTTGGGCACTCTGAGCGGCGTAGCTTGTTTCATGATGGAGATAAAGCTATTGCGGCAAAGCTTTTAGTTGCGGTAGAAGCGGGAATAGTCCCTATTTTATGTGTTGGCGAAAGCCAGGCGCAAAGAGATAATGGAAGTACTATTGAAGTAATTAGTTCGCAGCTTCAAGTTGTAAAAGATATTTCTGCAAGTAGTTTCGTTATAGCGTACGAGCCTATTTGGGCTATTGGTACTGGAAAGAGTGCCAGTGCAGACGATGCTGATGAAGTCCATGCAGCTATTAGGACTTGGCTTGCAAATAACATAAGCGAAGATAAGGCTAATGTAACTAAAGTGCTTTATGGTGGTAGTGTTAAAGCCAATAATGCACAGGAATTATTTGCTAAAAGTAATATAGATGGTGCTTTGATTGGAGGAGCTTCTCTTGTTGCAGATGAGTTTATGAAAATTTGCAGTATGACAGTTTAAATTTAGGTAAAATTTTATGTACAAATTAATATTAATAGGCCATGTAACATTGGCATTTTTTTTAGTTGGCTTAGTTCTAATACAGAGGGGCAAAGGAGCTGAAACTGGTGCATCTTTTGGTGGAGGAGCTTCACAAACTATATTTGGCTCTCAAGGTTCGATTTCATTTTTAGTGAAAATGACAGGAGTTATTGCCCTGTGTTTTGCTATTACTAGTGTTACTCTTACCAAAATGGGAGCTAGTCAAGGAAATACTGGAGTTATCGACTTAAACACAATACAAGTTCTTCAGCAGCCTAATGTAGAAGAAGTTGCTATTGATAAAAAAGTAGAACTTCCAGAATAGCTAGAAAATGCCGATGTGGTGGAATTGGTAGACACGCTATCTTGAGGGGGTAGTGGCCATAGGCTGTGCCGGTTCGACTCCGGCCATCGGCACCATAGAAAATAATAAGTGAGGGCTGGAGCTCAAACCTTTGGGTGGAGAGTAGTGACAATTTTTATTGATGCTATTACATTTATAAAGTTCATAGATGCTGTAAATGTAAGTGAGAAATTAATTTGCAGAGAAGAAACAAATAAACTCGAGCTATCAGAAAAATCAAAAAATATTATTAATCCTCTTGTAAATATTAGTAAATTATTCTGGTTGGCTGTTCAACAATGCAGTCTTATAGATACTTTACTAATAATTAAGTTTCGTAGAAGTCTTTTAACAGAAATTTTTAATGAAGTTACAGAAATAGAGATATCTCTACTTTTATCAGAAAAAAGATCTCCTATCTTATCATTATTATTAAATTTTCCAGCTGTAGAATCATCTTTTATAAAAAACAGCTCCCTTGTGATGGCTGTTATTTTTATGAGAATGAGTCCCGAAGAGTGTAAACATTCTGCTGTTGCAGAGACGTTATGCAAAAAGAGTCCAATTTTCATTGGGATATTAGATGCTTTATCGCCAGCACCAATTAATGTTACTAGAAAATTATTAGGTGGTGAGATAACCATTACATCAGATAAAAATTTAACATGCGTTGTTTCTGAAGCTGCATGTGTAAATCATAGCTATGATGGGAGTGCTTACAAATTAGATGTTGAAGCAAAAAAAGTTTGTTCATCGCTAGAGGTTGAAATGGCCTTGATGTTAGAAAGATTTTTTGAACATTTTGGTTTATATATGGAGCCATCATATGTGCATGAAATAAGCGGTAGTTGGGTGATGTTCAGCAAAAAACATTTATCATTTAGCCCGTCTACCTTAAATGATGATGAAATGAATATTTATATTGTGAAAATGGCTAGAATTAGCACATTACTAAATTTTCTTGGAATAGCTCAGGAACAAAAACCAAACTGTATAAAAATTTCAGGAAAATTAGAGTTAACCATAGAATATATGGATTTTTGGTTGCCTGATTTTGTTACTCATGGTCGGTATGACATGATTGAGAATAAAGTGTCTGATGAAGGAATAAAAGGAAATCTCTTATATCTGTCTGAACAAATTAAAATGTTGCAAGAGTTGGCATGTATTGATCCTGGTATGATCAAAATGATTGTATCTGAAAATATCAAAACAGATATGAAACGAGGATTTTTAATATGGGCTCAGGCATTACTCGAATTGGGTGCTATATCTATTGAGGATGTTCAAGCAACTGTGGTGGAATATTATACTGAGTCTGGAGTGTTTGGAATAAGTCGAAGTATTTATATCGATGAATTAATAGCAAGACAAGAATATATTCAATATTCACTGTCAGAGTATGCCCATGGTTACGGCATGTTGTTTGATGTATTGGGTGGTGATGCAGGAAAGCATATAAAGCAACAAGAAAACAATTATTCCAAAGAATTAGAATTGACAATAGAAAATATAAGCAAACTTGAAGTTATCATGCCAAAACGTATGAGTCGCTATAGTTATTAACGGAAATATACTATTAAAAAAACAATTAAACTAAAATATGATCAAATCTTTTAAATAGGTGATTTAAATGCGTAGAGGATTTAGTCTTATAGAGTTAATGGTGGTTTTGACCATTATAGGATTACTGCTTGCAACTGCCATACCGAACTATAAATCATATATAGCAAAAGCTAAACTAGTAAGTGCATACTCTACTTTATCTAATATAAGAACCACAGCAATTGAAAATTATTTAACGACTGGAGGATGGCCCATAGATTTTGCCGTTTTAGGTCTTGATAAGAACGCATTGTTGGGTGGGGTATTCACAGATTTATTAATGAGTACGGATTGTATGGAGGCGCATGGAGAATTTTGTATTACAGGGTCTTTAAATAAGAGTATTTCAGCACAAGATAATGCTAAATTAATTATTAGTGCAGACTCTAGTTCAGGTCTTATCAATTGGCGGTGTCTTGGAGAAAAATTGGATCCTAAGATAATACCATTTGGTTGTGATAATAAGACTTAGGTATTTAGTTATAACTTCTTTAGTTTTATAAAGATAGTTATTACTAAATGATCAAAAGTGGTAGCGGCATAATTGGAACCTAGATTTGTTATGGATGAGTAATTCATAGGTTACCGTCATATACAAAAAGCAATGTGCTGCTTTAAGGGAGTGCAAAATGAACAGAAGATATTGCTTTAGCCGTTGCCTGGTAGCACGACCGACATGCTATAAATAAGTGAAATAGGCTTATGTGTTGCTTGAAAGTGGACTCAGTATCAAAAAATCAAATTATTGTTTATTAGGTTATTGTTTTATAGCTATTATCTGTGTTCTATGAGACACCTAGTAATAGTAATTTTAATCGAGATTAATATCACCTTGCATAATAAGCATAAGAGAAATATCAAATAGTTGTTATACCTTGTTTTTTACTAAGAACTTTCAGTATAGAGCAGGAGATAAATAGAGCAGAGCATACACAAACTGTAGATACTAAAATATAGTTTAGGTGGATCATATGAGGTGCTATTAAAAATGCAATTGCAGTTGCTATTATTGCTGGTATTGTATATGGAATTTGTGTTTTCACATGTTCCATAAGTGGGGATCCAGAGCTAGTTGAAGACATTACTGTAGTGTCAGAGATTGGTGAAATATGATCTCCAGCCACACATCCTGATAGAACAGCACCTAGAATAGGGTACAATAGACTCGCCTCTGCAAGAGGGATAGAAGAGCTTCCTGGGTGAATCAAGCCAACGGTCATTGGGATCACTATTGGGAATAGCATAGCGGCAGTTCCCCATGAGGAACCAATTGCAAAAGAAATCAATGTGGCTAGTAAAAATAATATACATGGAAGGATGTTAATATCACATCTATTTGAGAGCAAGTTGGCAATGTGCTCCCCAGTATGTAACTCCGTTCTCAGTAGATCACCTAAAGACCAAGCCAGCATTAGGACAACTACGGCTGGAAGCATCATAATGATACCATTGTAATACATAGATGGTAGCTCTTTAACTGTAAAACGTTTTTTAGCTAAAAAATAACTAGTAGTAAATAAGACCGAAAAAAGTCCCCCTAAAAATAGAGCGTAGGCAGCTGAAGAATTTTGAAAGGCGATTATGGTTGAGTTTTGCATACCAAAGACAAACCATCCACCAGAGTAAAGAACCCCGGATAAAACAAAAAATAATAACATTACTACGGGGATAATAAAGTCAAAAATACTAGCATTGTCAATTTCACGGTTGAAGTTTTTTTCAGATTTATTTTCTTGTTCAAGTAATTGCCCAGTTTCTACAGCTTTAATTTCATGAGCGTGCATTGGACCAAAAGAAACTCTAGCTTTGACAATGAATATTGTTGATACAATCATTATGAATGAATAAAAAAGAAATGGTAGTATATTAATGTATGCGGTTACTGGTGAGCCAACAATTAAAGCTGGATTATTAGTATCTTGATTAATTCCATTATCTTTTAAAAAACCTATTATTGCAGCGACCCAACTCGAAAATGGGCACAGAATAGCTAAAGGAGCAGCCATAGAGTCTACGAGAAAGGCGAGTTTAGCTCTTGGAATTTTATAACTGTCAGTTAATGGCCGCATAATTGAGCCTACAGTAAGAGAGCTAAAATAATCATCAATAAATAAAAGGAAAGATAAAAATATTGAAGATTCTTCAGCATGTTGAGCTTTAGATACACGACCTCTAATTTTAGTAATATAAGTTTGAGCTCCACCTGACATTTGGAGCATAACAACAAAAATTCCCAAGCAAAGTAAAAAAATACATATGAAGAGGTTCCAAGTTTCGGTAAAATGATTTACGGATAAAAAGGTATTTAGTTGCAGATTACCAAGGATACAATTTTTTATAGTTACAGCACTTTTTAGTAATTTAAAGTTATTGGCAATTAGTGCTGCAAGAACAATTCCAGAGCATAGGGATAACATAACACGTTTAGTTGTATAACCCAGAAATAATACTAATAATGGGGGTAGTAAAGCATTAATAGAATCCATTTGTGCACCTAATGTTAGTTAATTACCGAATGTACGATTATATGAATCAATCAAACTTATTGTCAATGAAATAGGGGTATATCATGGAAGATGAAAAGCCTATCATTCAATTTAGCCATGCTAATGGCTTCCCAGGTTCTTCTTATCAACAGCTATATAATTTGTTGCGTGAATATTATCACATAGATTATATAGATGCCTATGCTATGGAGGAAGAGTATCAGGTAACTGACAACTGGCATGAGTTAACGATGGAATTAGTTGATAGGATAAAGCAACACCAACGACCTGTTATTGCTGTAGGACATTCGTTGGGGGGAGTATTAAGTTTAATGGCTGCCTGTAAGAGTCCTGGAATTATTAAACAGGTTATTATGCTTGATGCCCCATATTTTGCGATTCATAAACGGTTTGGTATTAAAATTATGAAATTATTTGATAAAACTCATATTTTGACTCCAGGCGGTAGAAATGTACTTTCAAGACGAAGAGAATGGGGTACAATACAGGACGTAATTGAGTATATGCATAGCAAGACTCTGTTTAAAGGTTTTGCTCCAGAGTGTCTTGAGGATTGGGCTAAATATGCGACATATGAGGTTTCTGGTAAGCGTAGGCTTAAAATAGATCCAGAGATAGAATATAAAATATATGGGACACTACCACATATAGGGATGCCAAGAAGTATACTCAAGCAGCTAGATGTAACAGCAGTTATTGGAAAGGAAACTAAGATGGTTGATAGTATTGACCAGTTTATGATGAAATATTTTTATGGATTTAAAATGCATAACGTTCCGGGTGGACATATGTTTCCATTTCAGTATCCGAGGAAAACTGCTGAATTGGTGCACAAAATTATATCTGACACACAACATGAGAAAGAATTAGAGGAATAAAAGATGGAGAAGAACTGGATAAAAAATTACCCCGAAGGTGTTCCAGAAACTATCAACCCTGATGCCTTTGCATCTATCAATGAATTGTTTATAAAAAGCTGTGATAAATACAGTAACAAGAATGCATATACAAATATGGGGGTTTTCTATACTTACAAAGAAATTGATAGATTATCAAGAGTTTTTGCCTCATATCTACAAAATGATTTAGGGTTAGTTAAAGGCGATCGTATTGCGATTATGATGCCGAATTTATTGCAATATCCAGTAGCTATGTTTGGTGCTTTGCGAGCTGGTCTGATAGTCGTTAGCACTAATCCCTTGTACACATCAAAAGAGCTTAGTGAAATCATAAAAGACTCAGGGGCAAAAGCAATTGTTATTTTGGAAAATTTTGCTAGCACTTTGCAACCTATATACAAAGACACAGATTTAAAACATATTATTGTTACAAAAATATCAGATGTCTTTAATTTCCCTAAATCAATGCTTGTCGATGTTGTTGTGAAGTTTGTGAAAAAAATGGTACCTAGTTACTCCATTCCTAATCATATAAAGTACAGAGATGTAATGAACTCTGGAAATGAAAATAATTTTTCAGAAGAAAAAATAATTGGCAGTGATATAGCTTATCTTCAGTACACTGGTGGTACCACAGGAAAGTCTAAAGGAGCAGTTTTAACACATAGTAACCTTGTAGCTAATTTAGAGCAGGCAGCATCTTGGTTGGAGCAAGGTATTGATGAAGGTCAAGAAATTATTATTACAGCGTTACCGCTTTATCATATATTTTCTTTAACTGCTAACTGTCTAACCTTTATGCGTTTTGGTGCTTTAAATGTTCTAATTACTAACCCTCGTGATATCCCTGCGTTTGTTATCGAATTGTCCAAATTTAAATTCACAGCAATAACTGGTGTTAATACATTATTCAATGCTTTGTTAAACAATGAAGCGTTTACTAAATTGGATTTTTCATCTTTAAAGCTAACCTTGGGTGGTGGAATGGCTGTTCAGAGTATAGTTGCTAGCAGATGGCAAAATGTTACTAAAAGGCCATTGTTAGAAGCTTATGGGTTAACAGAAACATCCCCTGCTGTTTGTATAAATCCTATGACTCTAAATAGTTTTAGTGGAAGTATTGGTTTACCAATACCATCTACTGAAATATCTATTCGTGACGATAAAGATCAAGAGCTTGGTTTTAACCAGGCTGGAGAATTGTTAGTTCGTGGACCACAAGTAATGCGTGGCTATTGGAATCAGGAAGAAGAAACTAATAAAGTATTAACAGCAGATGGTTGGTTGCGTACAGGTGATATTGCTACTGTTGATGAAGAAGGTTATGTTAAAATTGTAGATCGAAAGAAAGACATGATTTTGGTTTCTGGATTTAATATTTATCCAAATGAAATTGAAGATGTAATTGCTGAGGTTGAAGGCGTTGTTGAGGTGGCTGTTATTGGTATCCCTGATGAAATTAAAGGTGAGCTAGCAAAAGCTTTCATTGTTAGAAATAATACTCAGCTTTCCGAAGAGGTAATTATTAATCATTGTCGCTCACAACTTACTGCCTACAAAATACCAAAGCTCATAGAATTTAGGGATGAGTTACCAAAAAGTAATGTTGGTAAAATTTTGAGGCGAGCACTTAGGTAGATTTATATGTTGCAGAGTTGTTGAACAACTCTGCAACATAAAGATTAAATTTAAATACTGCTGCTTAACATCCATCTAGATTTTTCATGCCAGGAAAGTCTGTCAACTAATAAACCTATGCTAACTTCGTCATTTTGCTCTTGTGCATGACTAAGTGCTGAGTTTATTGTATTCATGACTTCTTCATGGTCATTAGCAAGTTCCGTTAACATAGCTTTAGCATCAAATTTTGAGTTTCCATCACTAAGTGTTTTCTTATTGTTAAGTTCAGAAAAGTTAGCGCAAGCACTGCCGTTTAGCATTACAATTCTTTCAGCTATTTCGTCAATAGCTTCGGCTAGTTCAGTATAGTGAGATTCCAATAGATCATGAGTAGGTTTGAAAGAAGGACCTTTTACGTGCCAATGATAATTTTGCGATTTCAGGTATAAAGCATAAGTGTTAGCCAGAACCATATTTAAAGTATTTATAAAGTCGGAATTAGCCAAAATTACCTCCAATAATTTGTTTGTTAAAAACTATGAAACTTGTTTCAAGATAGATAAATTATGGTCTATTATATATAAATTAGATAGTCTTTGTCTTACTAGCTAATGATGTAGTATAGGGAATCATTATGGAAAGACTTTATGTTAAAACACCGCTGATATATTCAGATTACTATAGCGATCTTCTTGAAGTTAATGTTTATCTAAAGTTAGAAAATTTACAACCTAGTGGTTCTTTTAAAAGTCGAGGCATTGGAGTGTTATGTCAGCACTATGCATCTTTAGGGAAAAAGGTATTAATTGCATCCTCTGGCGGGAATGCTGGACTTGCTGTTGCATATAGTGCTAAAAAATTAAAATTACAAGCTAAAATTTTTGTACCCAATTCTACTCCACATTCAACAATTATAAAAATAGAAAACCTAGGAGCCAAGGTAACGGTTATTGGTGATGTTTGGGATGAAACTGATACTTATGCTAGAAAAGATGCAGATAATGATAATGCTGGTTATATATCACCATTTGATCACCCTGTTATATGGCAAGGGCATTCAACAATAGTTGAAGAAATTGCTGATGACTTAGCAGAAGAACCAAGTGCTATTGCCTGTAGTGTTGGTGGTGGTGGACTGTTATGCGGGATAATTCAAGGTTGCGATAAGCTAAACTGGAACAATGTTACTCTGATAACTAGCGAGACCAAAGGTGCTAACTCTTTTTACCAGTGTTATCAAAAGAAAGAGGTTGTGAAACTAGATAAGGTGGATACTATTGCCAAAACTTTAGGAGCAAAGCAAGTTACTAAGGGGATACTGCCATATTTAGATAATCATAAAATCATGCCATTACTAGTCTCAGATGCAGAAGCTCTTGCCGGCGCTGTATCTTTAGCTCATACCCACAGAATGCTAGTAGAACCTGCATGCGGAGCTACTTTAGCGCTTTGTTATTCACATAAAGAAAAGTTAAAGAGTTTTAAAAATATAGTATTGATTGTCTGTGGAGGCAGTGGCACTAGCTTGATCACTAGAAGTATTTCAACAGAAGATTAATTAAATAGCATACGAAAATCAGCTAAGCATGCTATGTAATAATATGAATAATTAAGATGATGTTGTTTCTGGTAAAGTGACATTTAGCTCTAGAATACTATGGTGTTCTTGTTTTTGTAGTTGCACATTAATACATTCAGGATCAACGTCAATATATTTACTGATTACAGTCATTATCTCAATACGCATATTGGCAAGAAAATCCATGTCATCATTATTATCAATACGTTGATGTGAAATAACAATTTGTAATCTTTCTTTTGCCTTGCTAGCTGATTTCTTGCTTGTTGACCTGAAAAAATCAAAGATGTTCATGTAACTGTACTCCTGAAAAATTTGAAATTTTCTAAAAATTTCCATTTTATTTTTTCTTCTTTAACTTCTTTCCCAAGAAATCTAGAAACAGCATTTTTATAAGCTGTTTTAGCATCAGAGTTACTTGCAAGTGTGATTGGGATCCCTTGATTTGAAGCATTCAATATAGCCGTTGATTCAGGAATAATACCCAGCATATCAATAGCAAGAATTTCTTTTATATCGTCAACACTGAGCATTTCACCACGTTTGACTCGACTTTCACTATATCTAGATAGAATTAAATGTTTTTTAACTTCTTTTTTGTTTTCAGCTAAATATGACCGGCTATTTAACACACCAATGATTCTATCAGAGTCTCTAACTGATGATACTTCAGGGTTAGTAACAATTATAGCTTCATCAGCATAGTAAAGGGCCATAATAGCACCTTTTTCAATTCCAGCTGGGGAGTCACATATTATATATTCAAATTCTTTTTTAAGTTCATCGAGTATTTTTTTTATACCCTCTTTTGTCAATGCATCTTTATCTCTAGTTTGTGATGCAGGGAGAATAAATAAGTTACTTTGGCGCTTATCTTTGATAAGAGCTTGATGTACAGTAGCATCGCCACTAATCACATTGATGAAATCATAAATAACTCGGCGTTCACAACCCATGACTAGGTCAAGGTTTCGTAAGCCAACATCAAAATCTATAACGACAGTTTTATGTCCTAGGTTTGCAAGTTCAGCACTAATGGCTGCGCTGGAGGTTGTTTTTCCCACACCACCTTTGCCGGAGGTTATGACAATCACTTTTGAATCTATAGCCAAGTCACTCATCCCTAAATTTATAAATTTAAAAAACTATATACTAGATGTTAGATAGTCTCAATAGATATATGGTCATTTTCAATGCAGATCATAGCTGCTTTTTTCCAGAGTATCTTTTCTATTTCCTCACTAGGCATATACAATCCTGCTATGGATATTAATTCTGCTTCTAAACTTGAACAAAATATTCTAGCTTGCTTATTACCATTCATACCGGCGATAGCTTTGCCTTTTAGTGATCCATAAATATGGATATTACCATCTGCTACAACTTCAGCTCCATGACCAACAGATGAGCATATCGTTAAATCACCATGTGTCTGTACAACTTGTTGTCCTGAACGTATAGGAGCTAGAAAAAGTTTACTATTATTTTTATTATCTTGCTCAGTTGTTTCAAGAATAGTTTTCTTAGTTTGAGTGGAGCTTGGCCCTAAAACAGCAAGATTTGCATTTTCAGCATGAATTCTATAATGTAAGTTGGCATTTTTAACTCCTATTGGAAGTAATCCTAGTGCTAATAAATGTTTTTTTAATTCATTGAAGTCGATAAACTTATTTGATTCATGTAAAGAACTAAGGTCAATAACAATCGGGCCATTTTGGAAGAAATTAGGTGCCAATTTAATTTTATCAGAAAGTTGATTCGCTATTTCTTTTATGTTGTTATCTAACAAAATAAGAGTAGTTATATTGTATGAGCATGCTTTAAGTTTAAAAGCTTGCTGTTCTTTTGTTAGAGTATTATCCATCTTCATCGCGCACCATATGACTTCACTATAGCTTAACATTGATGTGGATGTTTATGGTAGTTGTCGGTATCAGGGAAAGGTTATGTCAAAATACATTGTAGTAGTAGATCAGGGAACGACCAGTACAAGGGTAATTATTTTTGATAAAAAATATAATGAAATACTTAATTGCAGGCGTGCCTTAAAGCAGAGTTATCCTAAAAATGGATGGGTTGAGCATAATCCTGATGAGATTATTTATGACATTATAGATATGTTTCAGGAAGTGGCTGAGAAAATATCACTTAAAGAAATTATTGGTATATCTATTACTAACCAGCGTGAAACGACAGTTCTTTGGGATAAGCTTACTGGTGAGCCTGTATATCCGGCAATAGTTTGGCAAGATAGGCGTACTCAAGGTTATTGTTTAGCTATGTCTAATGACCATGTTAATTCAATTATACAGCGTAAAACAGGACTATTATTAGATCCATACTTTTGTGCTACTAAAATAAATTGGATTTTAAATAATGTTAGTGGGTTGAAGCAAAGACTCACTAATGGGAACTTGCTATTTGGTACCATTGACACCTATTTAATATGGAAGCTTACAGGAGGTGCCAGTCACGTAACTGACGTTACAAATGCTTCAAGAACACTCCTCTTTAACATAAATAGTGCGATGTGGGATGGAGAGCTTTTAGATATGTTCAAAATACCAACGTCGATATTACCAAAAGTATTGAGTAATGATGAGCCAATTGGTAATACCGACAAAAATGTTTTAGGAGAAAGTATTCCAATTATAGCATGTATCGGAGATCAGCAATCTGCTGCAATTGGTCAAGGTTGTATTAATAAAGGTGATGTGAAATGTACTTTAGGTACTGGTAGTTTTTTAGTTCTGAACACAGGCAAAAATATTACTCTTTCAAGACAAAACTTGATTTCAACAATAGCTTATAAAATTAATAACGAAATATTCTATGCCATAGAAGGCAGTGTTTTTATGGCAGGTGCAATAGTTCAGTGGTTAAGAGATAAATTAGAGTTATTGGATAGTTCAAAAGAAAGTGAAGCATTAGCAAGATCTATTAATGGTAATAGCGGTGTTTATATGGTTCCTGCCTTTACAGGTTTAGGGGCACCCTATTGGCTTCCATCAGCCAAAGCTAGTATTTTAGGAATGACTCGTGACACGGGTAAAGCTCAAATAGTGAGAGCTGGACTTGAAGCTGTTGCATATCAAATAAATGACATAGTGAAATTAATGCAGCTTGATTTTAAGCTAAACCTATCTGAAATAAAAGTGGATGGAGGTATGGCTGCAAATAGTTGGTTATTACAATTTATGGCAGACATATTAAATGCCAATATTGATAGAGCATGTTTTACTGAAGCCACCGCATATGGAGCATTATTTTTGGGTGCAGTTAATTGTGGGTGGGAACCAAATTTAGAAATTGCTATAAGCAAAAGAACAAGTATGAAAACATATAAGCCCATAATGGAACATGAGCATAGACAAAAACTTATTTGCCAGTGGGATAATGCAGTTGAGAGCACTATTTTACACAGTAATGAAGCAACAGTAGAGTTAGTTTAAGTCTGAAGTCTAATATCTTTACGTATTTGTTATATTTCATAATTATTAATTTGTATTCCCATCGTTCAAGAAAATCAATAAGAGCATTATGCTCTTTAGAGACATATGTTCATTTTGTTTTGTTTTGAAATTACATCTGGAAATGACTAATCTTTGCCCACTCGTATTGGGGGCATCTCTATAAAGTTAAGTATCTTAACATTCATCGTATAAAACATGCTTTAGGTATAAGTATGATTTCTTTCTTGTAAATAATTTCTATTGAAGGTGATAGCTTGCATGTCTAGGTGGGAAGACGATATTTATAGATGATTGTTTATAAGATTGCATATTAATTTAAAGAATTTTTTGAGTGTGGAAACACCTTATGTTGAGGGGGGCATCTTATTTTCGTGGGTGAATTTAATGGTTTAACTTATTATATATAGAATATATTATATGAATTTTCATAAAATATGTTGGCTGCTAGGTATAAAACTTATTAGTTAGAGGTAGATATAACTTTTTATTGTTGCGTTTGATTTCTGAGTTCATTTTAGTATCAAGTCTTGAAGCTAGAGTCATATTTTGAAAGACTGCATCATTCTCGAGAAGTTTAAGGTTAATTAAATGCATAATTATAAAAGCTTTGCTGCCAATGCAGCAATCATTCTTTCTGTTGGTTTTTGTTCAAGTGTTTTTGAGAATACAAATGAAGATATATATGTTGGGGCTGGTATTGGTAAGTCAACTTCGGTAATGAAGAAACATTATGGAGATAACGCTTTTTATAAATCACGAGTATCTTATAATTTATTTGCTGGATATAATATTGACGAATCATATTTTGGTGAATTTAATTATGAGTTTACAACAACAAAAAATCGTATTAATACCATTGGTGCTGGCGACTATATGCCAGGTTCTATACTTGTCGGTGCAGGTGAATTCAATACTCTAAAGACTACTGTAAAGTTGCAACATCCAACGATTTTTGCTGGTTATAAATATTCCATTTCACCACAAGTTGAAATGTCTCTGGCTGCAGGTCTTGCATTAAGTAGAGTAAAAGCTACATATCAGATTATCGATGATGATTTTCCTGGTTTACCTACACAAGCAAATATTGATGAGTCTCGTAGAACGTTTAAAAAGAGTAAGTTGACTCCGGCAATACGTCTTGCTGGCAAATATGATTTTGATGATAATTTTTCTGCACGGATCACAGGGACATGGAGAAATTTATCTGGTATAAAACCAAAATCTCCAGAAAGTATTCCAGGAAACAATACACAGATTAAGTTGAAAAACACTCTTACTTTTGG